>CDZG01032276.1_pt1 | contig 18299 bp, 15 predicted proteins | sample 557741 | NCBI WGS metagenome assembly CDZG01 (sample SAMEA3182086, study PRJEB8094) | gut metagenome | biome: human; feature: gut; material: Stool; isolation source: human stools | place: Canada | collected 2013-01-21
CCTCTGCGGACGGGGTCAACTGTTCAGCAAGCTGGGGACAGACCTTAAATGCTCCCGCTGCAAGCCCACGCCGCGTTGGATGTCCTCCAAGTGGTTCCGTTATGGCTTTTTGATCTTTTTCCTGACGATGTTCGGCAACATGGTGTTCCAGACCTATCTGGTTGCTGCCGGTACTTCGTCCCTGCGGGAGACCATTAAACTGTTCTGGACATTCCGTGTGCCGTGGGGCTGGACTTACACAGCCGGTACAGTCGCTGATTGGGTGGCGCAGTTCAGCTTTGGCTTTTATAGCCTCATGCTGACCTCTCTGCTGCTGGGTCTGATCGTTATGGTGCTCTACAAGCCCCGCACATGGTGTGCGTTTTGCCCGATGGGAACCATGACGCAGGGTATTTGCAAGCTGAAAAACAAAGAATAACTAAGGATAACAGAAAGGAGCCTTTCTCATGGCTGAACTGAAAATTACTGCTGCGAATTTTGAAAATGAGGTACTGCATTCCGACAAGCCCGTCCTGCTGGATTTCTACGCGGACTGGTGCGGACCGTGCAAAATGCTCTCTCCTATACTGCATGAGCTTGCCGAAGAAAAAAGCGGTGCACTCAAGGTGGGCAAGGTCAATGTGGACGAGCAGATGGAACTGGCGATGCGTTTTCAGGTATCCAGCATCCCGATGCTGGTCGTATTCAAGGATGGAAAGGCCGTTGCCAAATCGGTCGGCTATCGGCCTAAGTCGGAGATTGCCGCAATGGTGGAGGGCACAAGATGAAAGTTGTAATCGTAGGCGGTGTGGCGGGCGGGGCTTCTGCCGCTGCCCGCATCCGCCGTCTGGATGAACACGCGCAGATCATCATGATCGAGCGCAGCGGCTATGTGTCCTATGCCAACTGCGGCCTGCCGTATTATGTGGGCGGTGTGATCAAGGCGCAAGAAGAACTGACGCTGCAAACTCCGGAGACCTTCTGGGACCGCTTTCGCATTGATGTGCGGGTAAGGCAGGAAGTAACTGCGATCAATCCCACAGAGAAAACCGTCACCGTTCACACATTGGATAGTGGAAAGGTCTACACGGAAACCTATGACAAACTGCTTCTTGCCCCCGGCGCAAAGCCGACGGTTCCTGCGCTTTCCGGCGTCAGCAGTGAGCGTGTTTTCACGCTGCGCACCGTGGAGGACACCCTCCGCATTAGGCGCTTTGTAAAGGATCAGAAGCCGAAAACCGCTGTTTTGGCTGGCGGCGGCTTTATCGGTCTGGAAATGGCGGAGAACCTTGTGGAGATGGGCGTTTCCGTCACCATCGTCCAACGTCCAAAGCAGCTATTAGCGCCGCTGGATACGGATATGGCGAGCTTTGTCCATGCGGAAATGCGCAGACACGGCGTGGCTCTGCGGTTGGGTGAAACCGTCACCGGATTCCGGCAGGACGGAGATTCCGTGCTGACGCTGCTGGAGGAAAGTGAGCCGCTGCATTCGGATATGGTGCTGCTGGCCATCGGTGTTACCCCGGATACGCATTTAGCAAAAGAAGCCGGACTCAAACTTGGTATTCGTGGCAGCATCGCTGTCAACGAGCGGATGGAAACCTCCGTGCCGGACATCTACGCTGTGGGCGATGCCGTAGAGGTCAACCATTTTGTGACCGGGCAGAAAGTGCTGATCTCGCTGGCGGGGCCTGCCAACAAGCAGGGACGCATTGCCGCCGACAACATCTGCGGCGGAAACAGCCACTTTCACGGCTCTCAGGGTTCGTCTGTTCTGAAATTGTTTAGCTTGACCGCGGCCTCTACGGGGATCAATGAAAAGACGGCGCAGGCAGCAGGGATTGCTTACGACAGAGTCGTACTTTTCCCGGTATCCCACGCTGCCTATTATCCCGGCGCACAGTCTATGGCAATGAAGGTGCTGTATGAAAAAGAAAGCCTGCGGCTGCTGGGTGCGCAGATCGTTGGCGGCGAGGGCGTGGACAAGCGCATTGATGTACTGGCAACGGCCATTCGCGCAAAAATGACAGCTTTGGAACTGACGGAGCTTGACCTTTCCTATGCGCCGCCCTATTCCTCTGCCAAAGACCCGGTCAATATGGCCGGTTTTATGATCGAGGATTTGGAGAGCGGGAAAGTGCGGCAGTTCCATTGGAGTGATGTCGAAGGATTACCCCGCGATGGCAGTGCGACGCTGCTGGACGTCCGCACGGAAGGCGAATATCGACGTGGGCACTTGAATGGATTCCACAATATTCCGCTGGACGATCTGCGGGAGCATTTGGACGAGTTAGACCGGGACAAGCCTGTCTATGTGAATTGCCAGACAGGGCTTCGCAGTTATCTGGCCTGCCGACTTTTGACGCAGTACGGTTTCTCTTGTGCCCATCTTTCCGGCGGATACAGCTTTTATCAGGTCGTAACACAAGAGCGGCAGACAGCGCGCGGCGCAAGATCGCAGCGTGCCTTGTCCACGGGAAACCGCTGCACATCACCGGAGGAAACTACCGCATCTGCGGAGGGCAGGAGGCGACCCACTGCGGCCGCTGCTGCCGGATGCAGAGAGCCAACACAGAAAGATCCAACAAAAAATGCGAAGGAGATTCCATAATGCCGTGCTCATAGACATAATCCACCGCATCCGCGTACCATGCACCATTCGGAACGTCGCTAAAGACACCCTCCGCCGCTAGGGCCGTCGGAATTGTTGCGATCACCAGCGCTGCCGCTATGACCGCCGTCAGAAGTCGCTTCATCTTTTTCGTTGTTGTCATCCTTTCCTGTTGATTTTCTCTGGGCAAGCACCCAGTTCAGTACGTTCTCATCGTCGAACACCACGCTGCCGCCGCCATGGTAATTGTAAATGCCCTTGGCGTTGAAATAGGCGTTGTCCGGAATGTTGAGCTGCAAAAGCTGGTCGATCTCGCTATCAGTCAGCCCTGCCTTTTCATAGGCGGCGTGGAGGTTCGCGTAGGCGTCCCGCGCCTTTTGGGAGCCGTAATACTCGTCGTTTTCCGCCATGAAGATATAGACTGCCACACGGTTTTCCGCCACGGGGTCATAGGTGCCGTCCCACTGGGAGCCGCCGTGGATATAGGCGGCGTAGAGGTCAGGACGCAGTGCCACTGCCTGCGACATGGTTTCGCCGCCCGCAGAGTATCCGGCAGCGTAAACTCGACTGGCATCCACCGAGAAGTGACCGATCATGTACTCTGCCAGTTCGTTGGCCTGCCGTGCGGATTTTGTGCCCCAGTCGGTGAGCTGTCCGGAAACGAGAATCACAGGCTCCGAGAGCTTCGTCCACATCTGTACGCCGTTCCAGCTTAGGTTGCTGCCTGCGGAATCCTCCCCGAACCACATCTCACCATACCCCGGCATGGTAACAATGAGGGGATATGTTTTCGCACTATCATAGCCGTCCGGCAGATAGTAGCTGAAATGGATGATGCCATCCGCACCGTCCAGCGTTTGATTTTCCACAAAGCCGCCCTGTACGGCGGCGTTCTTCGCAGGCTGCTGTGTGACGGCGGCAGTATCGTCACTTTTTGCTGCCGCTTGTGCCGTACAGCCGGAGAGTAGCAGGACAGCCGACAGCAAGCCCGCCAATATTTTTCTCATGATCCGCCCTCCTTCCGAAGAAATTTGTTGTTCGTCAGCCGTTCAGGTCAAGGCCGCTGACCCAATCGGCCACATCGCTCTGGCTGGCGCCACTGGAGAATCGCTGACCGTCCTGCCAGTCGCCGGTGCCCGCCATTTCTTCAAGCAGCGTACCGCTCTGGCCCATGCCGGAGGAGGAAGAGGTTGCAAACGGAATGACCGTCTTGTCTGAGAAATTGTTATTCTTCACAAAATTGTCCACAGGCCATGCCGCGATGCCCCACCAGATGGGATAACCGATAAACACGGTGTCGTAATCGTCCCAGTTTTCGACCTCGGTGGTGGTCAGGGGCACATCCCGCAGTGACTCGTCATCGTGCTCGCGGCTGACCCGGCTGTCGGAGTCCGTCCAGTTCAGATCGTCGGAGGTGTAGGGTTCAGCGGGCGTAATTTCAAAGAGATCACCGTTTGCGGTCTCGGCAATATCCTCTGCCACGCGCTTGGTGTTGCCGCTGGCGGAAAAGTAGACCACCAACACTTTGCCGCTGGATGTGGTATTGTCTGCTTCTCCATTTGCGGCATCGTCCGGCGTTTGTGTGGGGGTGCTTTCGGATGGTGTCTGTGCGGGGGTGTTATTCGTCTTATTGCCGCAAGCAGCCAAAGACAGGATCATTAACGCAGCCAACAGCAAGCTGCCAAGTTTCTGAAAGCTTTTCATGGGTAATATCTCCTTTACTTTTGTTCGTCCACCGGCGGAACCATTTCCGCGTACTTTTTCAGCAGTTCGGGGGTGTTGGTGTAGTAGCGCACGTTCTTGTTGAGGGCGGCGACCTGCGCCATTTCGTCATCGGTCAAGGCAAAATCAAAGAGGTCAAAGTTGGCCTTGATGTGCTCCGGGTTCTTGGAGCCGGGGATGACGATGTTGCCGCTCTGAATGTGCCAGCGAAGAATGATCTGGGGCGCGGATTTGCCGTACTTTTTGCCAAGCCAGGCAAACAGAGGCTCCTGAAGCAGCGCCTTATCGCCGTGGCCCAGCGGATACCATGCCTGCGGCACGATACCGTTCTCCTTCAGGAAGGCTTTCAGCTGCGGATCCTGGTTATAGGGGTGCAGCTCGGTCTGCAAAATCGTGGGTTTTACTTCACAGAGGGAAAGAATCTCCTCAATCTGCTCCTTTTTGAAGTTGGACAGACCGATGGCGCGCACCTTGCCCTCCTTGTACGCCTTCTCCATCTGACGGTAGCCCGCCACATAATTGCCCGCGGGCTGGTGGATCAGCAGCAGGTCGATGTAGAGGGTATCCAATCGGGCAAGGGTCTTGTCCACCGCGTCGGGCTGCTCATAGAAGCTGGGCCACAGTTTGATTTCGAGGAAAATCTCCTCCCGCTGCAAGCCGGACTTCTTCATAGCGCGGCCGACTGCCTTTTCATTCACATAGGCGTTGGCGGTGTCGATCAGGCGGTAGCCGTTCTGCAAAGCGGAAATCACCGAGGCTTCCGCTTCGTCCGGTGTCAGCAGAAACGTGCCGATACCGGCCATAGGCATTTTCACGCCGTTATTGAGTACTGCGTATTCCATAATAAATTCCTCCTTAAAGCGTTTTTTTGAGTTTTGCGGCTTCATTTTTGCCGGTCTCCATGCCGCCGTAGGTCATGCCGTAGAGGCAGGCGAAGCGCTTCATCGTGTACTCGCCCGCCTCCAGCATCCATTTTTCCGGAGCTGCACCCTGAAACACAAAATACAGCTTGCGCCCGGACAGTGAACCGTTCTCCACCTTGCCGTAAAAACGATCCAGCACATTGCGGACGCTGCCGCAGATGTTATGCCAGTAGAGCGGCGAGCCGATGACAATGGTGTCCGCCTGCTTCATGGCATCAATGACAGCATCCAGCCCGTCGCCGGGGAGATTTTGGCCGTAAGCGCCGATGGTGTAGTCCGTAAGGTTCAAAGTTTCATACTCGTGGCCTTTCAGCAGCTCCGCCGCCAGTGCGGCGGTGTTCCCGTTTTTGTTGGGACTGCCGTTGATAAATAAAATACTCATAGCAATGCTCCTTATTTCAGTTTTTGATATTCTTCTTCACTCACTGGTTCACACCACTGACTGCGGCAGTTTTCTCCAGGTACTTCCACAGCCAGATGGGAAAACCAGCTGTCCGGCGCAGCGCCGTGCCAGTGCTTTACACCGGGCATAATGTTGATCACATCGCCGGGGTGCAGCTCCTGCGGCTCTTTGCCCCATTCCTGATAGTAACCGCGCCCGGCCACGCAGATAAGGATCTGTCCGCCGCCTTTGTCCGCCTCGTGGATGTGCCAGTTGTTACGGCAGCCGGGTTCAAAGGTTGCATTGAATATTTTGACCTGCGCCGTGGAAACCGGCGCAAGATAGCTCTGCCCGCTGAAATACTGTGCGAAACCGTCATTGGGCGCTCCGATGGGAAATATCATACTGTTTTGATGACGCTGCTTTTCGTCGGCGCTTTCCTCGTCTGCCCAGATGTCCTTTGCCATGCGGAATGCTGCCCATGCTTTCGGCCAACCCGCATAAAATGCGGCGTGTGTCAGGATCTCCGCAATTTCGCTGCGGGTGATCCCATTTTCCTTTGCCATTGCCAGATGATGACCGAAGGAAGTATCCGTCAGCCCCTGCGCCATCAGCGCTGTCACGGTGATGAGGGAACGGTCGCGTGCGGAAAGCTCGCTTTCCCGGCTCCAAACCTCACCGAAAAGAACATCATCATTGAGCTGTGCGAACTTCGGCGTAAATTCACCAAGCATATCTCTGCCTGCTGTGATTTTCTTCATGGTCACCTGCACTCTTTCAAAATTTCGTAAATCTCGTCATGGCTCAGCTTCTTGCAGCAGCCGGGGGTGAGAACGGTGGAATCCGCGATGGCGCGAAAATCGGTGTCATCGGGGATACCCAGCTCTGCAAAGCTGGTCGGCAGACCAATTTCCTTGATGAACGCAGCCAGCGCGTCGATACCGGCAGCAGCCGTCTCCTCAATGCTGCCCTTGGGTGCGACACCCCAGACATTCTGCGCAAACCGTGCAAACCGCGCCGCGCCGGAGTTGTAGATATGGCGGTACAGAACGGGGTGGATCACCGCCAGACCTGCACCGTGGTTGCAGTTGGTGTACGCGCCCAACTGGTGCTCCAGCATATGGCACTGGAAGTCCGTGACTTTTCCGATCTTCAGAACGCCGTTCTCTGCCATCGCGGACGCCCACGCCAGCTCACTGCGGGCATCGTAATTCTCCGGGTCGGTCAGCAGAACGCGGATGTTGCGGATGACGCTGCGCATGACGGCTTCGTTAATATCGTCGGACAGGTTGTTTTCATCCGGCTTGCCGAAGTAGGTTTCCATCGCGTGGCTCAGCGTGTCGAACGCGCCGGAAATAACCTGCTTCATGGGAACGGACAGCGTGTAGCTGGGGTCAAGGAACGCGAACTCCGCCTGTGCGCCCCAAAGAGCGCCCTTGATCTTCTTTCCCTCGTGGGTGATGACGGCCCCGTTGTTCATCTCGCTGCCGGTACCGAACACCGTGACAATCGTGCCGAGGGGAATAAACTTGGTCGGCAGCGTGTGCTTCGTGTACTGCATCTCCCAGATGTCCTCGCCCAGCTTCGCCTGTGCGGAGATGACCTTGCAGCAGTCGGAAACGCTGCCGCCGCCCACGGCGAGAATCAGATCGACGTGATTTTCACGCGCCAGCTTCGCGCCCTCCTGCACCTTGGCGTAAGTGGGGTTCGACATGATACCGGAGAACTCCACGATGCGCTTGCCTGCGGCATTCAGGATACCCATGATCTCATCGTACACGCCGTTGCGCTTGATTGAGCCGCCGCCGTAGGCCAGCATGACGGTTTCGCCGTAGTTCCCCAGCAGACAGCCAAGATACTCCTTGACGCCGCCTTTGCCGAAATACACCTTCGTCTTGTTCTCAAAAATAAAGTTGTTCATATCAGGAGCCCCTTTCGCTTTTTCTGCCCCTATTATAAGAAAAGCGAGACTTCCTCGGAAGTCTCGCTTTGTTCATCAGTATATACCTTTGGGTTATAATCAGCCGTACAGTTCTTTTCTGACGGCCTTCGCCGCATCCAGAAACCGCCGTACCGTAGGCGTCGGCTCCGGGGAATAGAGGATGCCGTAGGGGGTGTTGTGTTCCCATTCGACAGGAATGACCTTTAGAAGCGGATGGACATTCGCCCAGCCGGGAATCGCCAGCAGCACATCGTTGGTGTTCTCGCAGCGGTTGAACACGTCCATGCTGTAAAAATCAAAATCCACAATGTGAATTTGCGGGTGGTGCTGCCACAGATCGTCCCGAAGCTGATCGACATAGTGGCTCCAGCCGCGGTGCATCAGCAGCAGATTCTCCCCATAGAGGTCAGAAACTTGCAGCTTGTCTTTGTCCGCCAGCCGGTGGTGGATGGAGACTGCACAGCAGAAGCGCCCCCGCGTCAGCTCCAACCCGGCACAGCCCCGCAGGTGCAGCATGGTCTCATCAAAAATACCGCCTACAATATCAATGTTTTTGCCGAGATTGGCAAGAATTTCCCGCGCATTTTCCGGCGTGTTCTCAAAGGGCACGATCTGGAATTTAATATCGGGGTGCAATGCTTGCACTCTCGACCAGAGATCCATCAAAAGCTGTGCGGGCGTCATGGGGGACGAGCCGATGCGGATGATGTTTTCGTCCTCCTGCATGGCGTTCTTCGCCCGCGTCACAGAGTCGCGGCAATATTGGATGATGTATCTGGCGTCCTGATACATGGAGCGCCCAGCTTTTGTCAATGTCAGCCCCCGGTGGCTGCGGTCAAAAAGCCTGACGCCAAGGGATTCCTCCAGCGAATTGATCTGCTTGATGACCGCCGTGGGCGTGATGAAGCTCTCCTCCGCCGCCTTATTGAAGCTCCCAGCGTCTGCAACACGCAGAAAGGTTTCAAGCTGTGGGTTATACATGAATTACCTCTTATTTCATAGCATATTAAAATGCTTCAGTGCCCCCGTAATTGCCTTTTCCTTCTCCGGCGGGCATTGTGGCTGCCTGGTATCCCCGGATTTCGGTTTATTGTAGTTCTCACGCTCAATGATGCCGTGTTTCTGCTTTACCTGTGCGATATAGAGGTGGCTGACTTTCAGTCCGGTATGTTCCAAGACATATTCCCGGATTTCCTCGTAGGTTGCCTTGCTTTCAGCCGAAGTCAAATCCATCTCGTCCATCTTTACTTCGATCTCGATATGTTCTTTACTTTGAAGTTTGGACAATAAACATACCGTCTCCAGGTAGTCCTCCCCGGACGCATGAAGTTTCATCTGAACCTCCTTTACTGAGCCAACTTCCAGCCGATGGCCTCCTGTCTGGCCGATACAAAGTCGGCATACAGGCCCTTCTGCTGGATCAGCTCCGCATGAGTGCCGCGCTGGACGATATGAGCGTTGTCCAGTACAAGGATCTGATCGGCGTTGCGGACGGTTTTCAGCCGGTGGGCAATCATGATGATAGTCTTGTCATGGGTCAGCGCCTCAATAGCCCGCTGCAATTCATCCTCATTTTCCGGGTCAACACTGCTTGTCGCCTCGTCCAAAATGATGATGGGTGCGTCCTTCAGTATGGCGCGGGCGATGGAAATCCGCTGTTTCTCGCCGCCAGACAGAGTGCCGCCGCCCTCGCCAATCACAGTGTCATAGCCATCCGGCAGGGCAGAAATAAAGTCATGGCAGCAAGCCTTCTTCGCCGCCTCAACCACCTGCTCATGGGTGGCGTCCGGGCAGCCAAACTTGATATTGTTCTCAATCGTATCTGCAAAGAGGTATACGCTCTGGAACACCATCGAGATATTCTTCATCAGGCTGTCCAGCTTAAAATCCCGTACATCCGTACCGCCTATGGTAATCTTCCCGGCATTCACATCCCAAAAACGGGCAATCAGGTTGCACATCGTTGTCTTTCCTGCCCCGGAAGGGCCGACAATGGCCGTAGTCGTTTTTTCGGGAATGGTAAAGCTGACCTGATCTAATATCTTGCGGTCTGCGTAGGAAAAATCCACCTTGTCAAACACGATCTCGCTGGACTTCGGCGTAATGTCAGCGCCTTTCTCGTCCATCACCGGCGTGTCATCAATGGAGTTTGCCGTATCCATCGAGGCCGCCAGCATTTGTAGCAGAGAGGCCATATTCCCGGCGTTCTCCAAATCGTTGAACACCATGAAAGAAGCAATCACCAAAATCAAGCCGTAGGCCAGCGACAGGGAGCCGTCCAGCCAGAACCAGACCGAGGCCAAAAGCAACAGGACGCTAAACACCCGGACAACGGCCTGTTTGATGGCGTCATAGGGAACACTGGCCCTTGTCAGTTTCAGGTTGTCCCGGCAGCTCGCCTTAATTGCACTGCCGATAGACTGCGTGCTGTCCCGTTCCAGTCCAAATGCTTTGACAATTCCCATCCCCTGAATGTACTCCAACACAGACTCCACAAGGGACTCCTGTGTGTTCTGGCGTACCCCGCTGAGCGCGGCAGATTTGCGAAGCGCTAGTTCCGCCGCCGCAAGGTAAATCAGGACACCGGCAGCGGCCACAAGACCGATCCGCCAGTCAAATACCAACAGGACGATGACGAGGGCAACCGAGTTGAAAAAACCGCCCAGCACTGACACCAGGACACGGGCTGCTGAGTTCTCTACATCACCCAAAGTTGTTGTGACAATGGCAGTAATATTCCCGATACTATTCTTGTTGAAGTAGCCCATCGGGATGTAGCGCAGCCGATCTCCGATGTGGATACGCTTTTCCGCCACCATGCAATAGCCGGTTTCCGTCTGCTCCATCGTGGAAAAATAGGTCGTGATGATACGCCCAATGAGGGAAACGGCCATAATTCCCAGCGAAATGCAGATAAACTTTCCGTCCCGGTTGTCAGATACTAACGCGCCGATCACTACAAAGAGGGCGGCAAACTGCATGGCTGAAAACAGCCCGGACAGGAATGAGAATAACAGGGATTTTTTTAGAAGCCCCTTTTTGCTGCCTGCAAAAGCAAAGATTTTTTTCAATGTTCCATACATCTGACAACACCCCCTTACATCTGGTCTTTCGCGCCGATGTGTGCCTGCCACATATCCCTGTATAGGGGGCAGGTTTCCAGCAGCTTCTCATGCGTACCCTGTGCGTGGATGGTTCCATCCTTCACCACAACGATGTTATCTGCGCCAACAATGGTAGACAGCCGGTGTGCGATCACAATCAGGGTCTTGCCGACAGTTAAAGTGGAAATGGCTTTCTGCACCAGCGCCTCATTCTCTGGGTCGATATAGGCAGTTGCCTCGTCCAAAATGACAACCGGCGCATTTTTCAGCATGGCGCGGGCGATGGCAATCCGCTGGCGTTCACCGCCGGAAAGATGGGAACCGGCGCTGCCGACAACCGTATCATAGCCATTATCCAGCTTGCGGATAAAGGCGTCGCAGCCGCTTTGTTTGGCTGCCTGCTCCACCTCTGCGTCCGTGGCACTGGGTCTTCCCATGCGGATATTCTCCCGGATACTGCGGTTAAACAGGTAGTTGTCCTGAGATACATAGGAAATCTGGTCTGCAATTTCAGACAGCGGCATATCCTTCAGCTCATGGCCGCCGAGGGTAATGCTGCCGGATGTAACATCCCAATACCCGGCAATCAGCTTCGCCACCGTAGACTTGCCGGAGCCGGACGGCCCTACAAGGGCGGTCATGGTTCCGGGGTGGATGGCGAGATTCACATCATGCAAAACCTCTGTTGTCCCGTCATAGGAAAACGACACAGACCTAAGAGAAATGCCGGTATCTTCCAGCTTGATCGGCGTTTCTTTATGGTTCAGTTCTTCGGCGTTCAGAAGCTGGCTGATTTCTTCCACATTTGTCCCCAGTACAGCCAAATCGTCCGTAAAGGTAAAGGCCGCAATAATCGGCCCAACAAGGCCCAGAGAGAAAATCACAATGGACAGGAAGGTGGAAAGTTCCAGGCTTCCGGAGAGCCAGAACGAAAAGCCGCAGGGCAGTACGCAGATCAGCACCGAGGGCAGGATGGCGTTATAGGCGCTCATGGTTTTCTGATTTTCCCGCATCCAGTCCACATAGTAGTTGGCGTTGTAATTCACCGCGTCAGAATATTTTTTGTAGGAACCGGCGGATTGGCTGAACGCTTTCACCACCTCAATGCCTCCGATATATTCCACGATGGCGTCTGTCATCTGCTTGCCTGCCTTGACAGCACCCTCCCACTTGACGGGATAGTTTTTCATACCGGCGGACATAACCACAAGGCCCACCACGAGAGTGACAAGGGACAAAAGCGCCATACGCCAGTCCAGAATAAGCAGGTACACGACAATCACAATGGGAACCAGCACATTTGCGGTCATTTCCGGGATCAGGTGTGCAAAGGTCGGCTCCATTCCCTCCACCCGGTCAACAATCGTTGTTTTGTACTGGCCGGACGGAGTATCTAAAATCGTCCCCATCGGGACGCGGGCCAGCTTTGCGGTGATATTCTCTCGCAGATCGCGCAGCGTGTAATAGGTCGCCGTGTGGGAAATGACTGTTGAAAGATTGGCGAAAACAACCTTTCCCAAATAACCGCACAATGCAACGATACAGGCCGTCATATAACTGGAAAAATCCTGCTCTCCCGACAGCATCAGTGTGACAATATGCGCCACGCAGAAATAGGGCACCATCTGGCAGGCCACGCCTAATACCGCAAGGATAATACTGCCGATGAATTTCCCGTGATAGGGCTTGCCCCATCCCCATAAGACGCCTATGGGCGACTCTTTCTTTTCTTCCTTCATTTTGTAGGCACCCCCTTTATAAAATAGTTTCGGATTTTTTCAAGACCGGCCTCATCCATTTGAAATTTGTCGATGATGGAACCGTCCTCAAAATGGACAATATCCGTACAACAATCTAAAAGCAGCTCAAGATCATGGGTAATGACATACAAGGTAATGCCTGCATCCCTGACTTGTTTCAAGACATTGGCAACCTCTTTCATGTGTTTGTAATCAAGACCGCTGGTCGGTTCGTCAAAAAATAAGATAGAACGCTTGGATGCGATTGCCGAGGCAATTGCTACCCGCTGCTTTTGGCCGCCGGAAAGGGACATAGGGTGTCTGTCTTTGAAGCCGATTAAATCTAACTCGGCAAGGATTTCCTCAGCCCACTCCTGATTTTCCTCCTCCATACTGATCAGGACTTCATCCAGCACAGTTTCCGTGAAAAGCTGGTGATTGACTTCCTGCATCACCATGTAGCAGGTATTTAGTCTGTCTTTAGGCCGATAAGTTCTGCCGTTCCAGATCACCTCACCGCAACGCTTTTCAAGGCCGCAGAAACACCGGGAGAAGGTGGACTTTCCAGCTCCATTATTCCCGATGATCCCGACAATACGATTTGCGGGGATTTTACTTTCCCGGATGTGCAGCGTTTCCGGTTCGTTTTTGTAGGCAAAGCAGAAATTGCGAAGTTCCATTTGCTGACCGGCCTGGGGCAATGCTTTCGGCGGCAACAAATCTTCAAGAATAAAGGTACGCAGCCCCAACTTGGCTCTCTGTTGCTCCGTCAGGCTCTCAAACTCCGCTGCGGAGTAATCTTTTTCCACCTTTCCGCCGGTAATATAGATAAAACGATCCGCAAGACCGCGCAGATAGTAGAGCCGATGCTCTGACACTATAATTGTTTTCCCCTGCGACTTCCAAAACGCAAGTATTGCTCTCAGATCCAGGATAGAGGAAGCATCCAGGTTGGATGACGGCTCATCCATAACCAGCACATCCGGCTCCATGATGGATACCCCGGCACAGGCAATTTTTTGCTTTTCCCCGCCGGAGAGATGAAAGATATTGCGTCCCATCAATTTCTCCAGGCGTAAATCCCGGATGGTCTTATCTAATCGTTCCCGAATACTTTGCTCCGGCTGGCCGAGATTTTCACACCCGAATGTGATTTCGCTGGTTGTGTCCACATTGAAAAATTGTGAGCGGGGGTTTTGAAACACGCTGCCAACCGTTTTCGCGGTATCATAAAGGGGCTGTTCCGAAACCTTTGCCCCATTTACCCACACTTCTCCATTCATTTTTCCTTCATAGTAATGGGGAATCAGACCGTTGATCAGCCTGGTAATTGTCGTTTTTCCACTGCCGCTTTCGCCGCAAAGTACGACGCATTGACCGTCCTCTACGGTCAGATTTATATCATGGACTCCACCAGCGTTCTCGTTTTCTTCTCCATAAGAGAAAGTCACATGGTCAATCCGTATCATAGGTTCACCCCCTCCCGTCAAAAAGAAATCTGCTGCTGAAACAAAAACAAGGCAAAACAGATAACGCAAAACAGAATCGCAATCAAATCTTGAACATGGAAACCGATCTGGCACACGTTTGTACGTTTAACGGGGGCTCCAAGCCCCCGTGTCAACGCAGCAGCAGAAAGTTCATCACCAATCTTCACAACGGACACCATCAAAGGAACAAGGCGATATTCCAACATCAGGAAAGGATTTTTCCCGCCGAATCGTATGCCCCGCATTTTCATTGCATCCCGGATGGCCTGATATTCTTCGCTGATGGTTGGGAAAAAGCGAAAAATGACAGACATTGGAATCACGATTTTTTCCGTGATGTGCATACGCTCCATTGCGCCGATAAACTCACTGATCGAAGTGGATGAGATCAGATAGGCACCTGTCATAATGCCGGGTGCAAACCGCGTCATGATAGATGTCACTGCCAGCACGATGAACGAGAGTAATCCGCTCAAACTCGTAAGGGCAATCCGTTCCAGTATAAAGCAAACCGCATATAGCACCAGATATTTTCCTGCTGTTTTGAAACGGCGTTCCGACAAAATCAGAGCAAAGGGGACAAGGCTTAGACACGGCTTGACGATGTTCATAATTCCTTCGTTACTGGTACTGAACATCAGTGTTGTAATCGTCAGCAGCAGAATGAGCTTTGTCCGGGGATCAAGCAGGATTCCTTTTCTTTTTTCGGTTGTTGCTGAAAATGATAGCCCGTTCATCACACAATGCCCGCTTTAGCAAAATGCTTTTTCAGAAGCGCCTTACCTAAAAGTCCGCCCAAGATCGCAAAAATGAAGATTCCGGCGATTACCAGAATAATGCTCCACATAGGCATAACAGCCATTACCCTGTCAGCGTATTCCTCACCAAAGCTGGCCGCAAAACTGGCCCTGGAATCCTCAACCATGAAATACATGGGGATATATGTACCAACCATCCAAAGGCTGAACACCGCATACCCGATCAGGCTCTTCTTGGCGCTTTTATAACCGCCGGATTTCAAGATCAGATCTCCCAGCAGCCCAAAAATCACGCCCATCGGTACGCCCCAAAATCCCATACCAGTCAGCCCCATCAGCAGGCCGCTTAAAATTCCCATAATTGTAACCATGCCGAATTTTTTAACTCTGGTCAAGAACAGCATGAACGGGATGCCGGTAATCAAAGACCACAATGCTCCGAGGATCGGCAAAAAGATAGGTACAAAGCCGACGGGAATGGCGACACAGCAGCCAATCACAAAGTAGAGAACGGTGAAAAGGCCGAGGTTAATCAGGTCTTTTGCTTGTAACTTGTTACTCATAACGAATACCTCCATTCATTTGCTGGTTAGCGTTTTCTAACCTCTCTATAAGATACCATAGTTAGCAGTAGCTCTCTACAACCAATCATCTTTTTGGCTCCAAACAGCAACGAGTTTTTTTATTGACTGACTTCGTTTGCAATTCTATAATATAATTAAAATCCAAAGCAAAAAACAGGTAGTCGAATGACAGGAGCAGGAAATGAAGATTGATGATATTATAAGAAAATGTATTGAAATACCTGGGATTTCAATACAGCGTAGTGATTTTAGCACAGAGCTGCTCTTAAAGGAAAAAGAAGGGAAAGGCTCAATGACCTTTTTCCCTCTCTTTCCTGGAGTTACTATTGCTTATATCTTTGTAAATTCTCCGACTTGGACAGCACCGAATTTTCGTGAGGATAGCTCCATAGAAAAAGGCCCTTTGCTCTTAAACTACTGTGTAACTGGCCGTTGCGAAATTATCTTGAACAATGAAAACTTTGTATATGTGAAGGATGGAGAAATCTCTTTAACCGAGCGTTTTGCTCAAAAGCAATATGTATATCCGCGCCGCATTTATGAAGGGATGGAATTTTTTATTGATATTGATACACTGACGGCACAAAGCGTATGGGTACAAGGGGAATTTGATATTAACTTTCACAAAGTTGTTGATCGATTCTGCCCTGATGGTGCTACCTACATTTCACCTGCCACCTCCGAAGTCGAAGAAATATTAACAAAACTTTGGAGCCTATTTGATGTTTCAATTCCATTCTCGATTTCACAAATGAAAATATACACATTGGCACTGTTTTCTCTATTGCAAAGTCAAAATGACATTCCTCCATCGCAAGCCTGTACTTTCTTTACAGAAACACAAGTAGATATTGCAAAGAGGGTAGAAAAAATTATTACTTCCGATTTGCGTCAACATCATCCAGCCTGGGAATTGGCAGCACAGTTTTCTGTCAGTGAAACTAGCTTAAAAAATTACTTTCGCGGTGTTTTCGGGCAAAATATATCCATTTATCTGCGAGAAGTCAGAATGAAGAAAGCAGCAGAATTACTTGCTACCACAAGACTCTCCGTAGCTGAAGTAGCAGAGCAAGTCGGTTATATGAACCAAAGCAAATTTGCATCGGTTTTCAAAAAACAGTTTGGACTATCGCCGCTGGAATATAGGCGTTCAAAGAATTTGGAAAACTGATAAGACTAAGGCCGGGATTTGCCGTTTGTCAGCAAAATCCCGGCCTTACTTATACTTAAAATTTCATGCGTAAATCAATTCTTGAAAAATAACTTCCTCCGCCTGTGCTTTCAGCGTGTTCATCAGCCCCACCCAGCGCATGGGGTCACGGGCTTTCAGTTCCTCGGTAACGCCCGCCGCCTCCATCATGTGGAATAGTTAGAACGGTGGTTATTCCGAAATTATTCTGATTCAGGGATAATACCGGCAAGCAATGCCTGTGTTAATACACACAGGCCCGCAGAGAAGAAAATCCCTTTGTGATTTTCCTCTCCGCTTGCTTGTTGAGGGCAGCGCCCCCAAGCCCCTTTGAACACAGAATTTCATTCTGTGGCTGCGCGTTCTGCGAACGCTTTTGACCAGGACCAGCTTACCGCTGGCCGTGGTCTTTTTCTTTTTCAACATCCTGTTCTACCTCCATTTTCAGGACCCGATCCACATTGGCCTTTGCCGTTAAAAGCTCCCGCATTTCTTCACGGGAACGCCGGTACTCGGCATAGGTCTTTTTCTTTTCTTCCAGCAATTTCGCATACTCTGTCTGCAACTCTTTGACCTTGGGCAGCTTCTTGACGTCCATCTCATCAAAGGCATTCTTAGCAGCCTGGTGGAGCAGGATTTCTTCCTCATGTTCCTCCCGAAATTTTCGAGAATAACCCGCCTTGCGGTATGCCACATAGGTCTCGCGGGTCTTGGCATAATTTACGATGTGAGTACGCAGAACAGCGATCTCTGCCATGCGCTTTTCAGCCGCTTTGATCTGCGCCGAAAGATCATTGTGATGTGCCGTGGCAGCCGCAGCCTTTTCTTCCAAAACCGCATACTCCAGCAGATTGTTCTCTGACAGGTAATTCATGGTCTGCGCCATTTGTTTCAGATTAAAAACTTTAGCCCATCGAGCATAGCCAGCACCTTTTCCAGCCTGCAACTTTGCCTGAATGTCCACCAGCAGATTGACCTTGGTCGGCTCCGGCTGCACGACGGAATTTTTACGGGGCGTATGCTGTTTTTCACCGGCCAGCACCGCACGGATTTCTGCTTCACTGTACCCGGCCCCCAGCTTGTCATCCATGCGGGCTACATTCTTCCAGCCGGGTGCTTTGAGCCGGATTGCTTTCCCGCGCCGGGATACTTCACAGCCCATTTCTGTAAGCAGTTTCAACAATGCGTCAAAGTCAGCGGGCTTTTGCTCCAACGCACGGTCAATCATCACCCGCAGCTGCTCCCGATGGGAGGGCTTGGCCTGATCGCCCAGCCATTTGTTGTAGCTTTTTCCGTGGGGCTTGGGATTCTCCACAATGGACAGTCCGTTCTCGATACAGATGGTATCGCTCAAGCGCCGGACGGCTCTGGTGCTGCCCCAAAAGTTGCGGAACTTTCGGTCATATTCTAAGCTGACCGATGACCAGATGATGTGATTATGAACGTGCGATTTGTCTATGTGAGTGCAGACCACAAAGGCATGATTGCCCTTGGTAAACCGCTTGGCAAATTCGACACCCAGACGGTTGGCTTCTTCCGGTGTGATCTCTCCGGGTTTGAATGACTGGCGCACATGGTAAGCGATCACATCGTCCGCCCCGCGCACCCGCCCGGTGGCGGCGATATACTGCCGCTTCGCCAGCAGAAACTCTGCATCGGCGGTCCGGCTGTCACAGCCATAGCCGGTAATTAGTTTTCCGTTGTCAGTCTTTTGCGGATTTGCCACATAATCAATAATATCGCTGATTGCTCGGCTCTCCGTGCGTCCCTTGCCGATATGCAGGGGCATGATGCGTGTGGTTGCCATAGAAGGGCCTCCTTTCCAAAAAAGAAACGGCCTGCATGGTGCAGACCGCTTTCGTTATTCTATAAAATC
>CDZG01012107.1_pt1 | contig 18139 bp, 10 predicted proteins | sample 557741 | NCBI WGS metagenome assembly CDZG01 (sample SAMEA3182086, study PRJEB8094) | gut metagenome | biome: human; feature: gut; material: Stool; isolation source: human stools | place: Canada | collected 2013-01-21
ACTTCCCGTACGAATGACAAAGGGCAGTTCACGATTCGTAATATCACTCCTGGAACCTATCATATTTTTGCCTTAAACGATGTGAACCGCGACTATAAATTCGACCAACCCGGCGAAGACATCGCTTTCTTGGATTCCGTCATCGTCCCTTCCTTCGAACTGACGACCCGGCAGGATACGACCTGGAAAGACAGCCTGACGATCGATACGATCCGGACGGTCGGTTACACCCGTTTCTTCCCGGACAACATCGAACTCCGCCTGTTCAAGGAGAAATTCAAACGCCAGTATATGGTAAAGCCCGAACGCCCGGACGAGAAATATTTTACGCTGCGTTTCAATACGAAGCTGGACACCGTACCGGTGCCTGTCCCCATCAATTTCACCCCGGAAGACAGTACCTGGTATTTTGTGCAGCAGACGGAAGGCGGCGCGGCCGTTAACTACTGGCTTGCCGATTCGACCGTCTGGAAGCAGGACACTCTGCAGGTGCAGGTCTCCTATCCGAAGAGCGACTCCCTGAACATCCTGCGCCCGCAAACCGACACGGTCCAACTGGTATTGCGCCGCCGTCCGGCAGAAAAGAAAAAGAAGAAAAAGAAAGACGAACCCGATCCGATCGTGTTCTTAGGCATGCAAGTAGACGCTCCCAGTTCGATGGACTTGTTCGATACGATATCCGTAACCTTCAACGAACCGGTATTGGATATCAACAAAGAGATGTTCTTCCTCGACCAAAAGATCGATACCGTTTGGAATACGGTAGATTTCGACTTCTTCCCCGATTCGACTAACAGCCTGAACTATTTTATCAGACGTCCGTGGAAGTATGGGGAAGAATACCGCATCGAAGTGGACTCCGCCGCCATCCACAGCCTTTACGGGAAGTGGAACGACTTCTTTACCGGTGAGTTCAAAATCAAGAAAGAAGACGAATACGGCCATCTCTATCTCAATATCAACGGTGTGGACACGACTGCTTTCGTCGAATTGCTCAGTAGTGGAGACGCCCCTGTCCGCAAAGCGAAAGTAAAAGACGGCGGAGTACTCTTCATGGACTTGAAGCCCGATAAGTATTATGCCCGTATCGTGATCGACACAAACGGCAACGGAGTGTGGGATACCGGTAATTATATCGAAAAGCGACAGCCCGAAGAAGTTTATTATTCTCCCAAAATGTACGAGATCATGCAGAACTGGCAGGTCGAAGAGACATGGAATGTCAACTCCACCCCGCTGGCCAAGCAAAAGCCTCTTGAGATAACGAAGAATAAGCCGAAGGAAGCAACCAAGAAGAAAAGAAACTACAAAGATGAAAGTCAACAATCATCGCCAAGGAATAATAGCGGCGGCAACATGGGAATGCCGTTCTGACATCGTCCGCCTGTGGCTGATATTTTTGCTATTGCTATCGGCCGTGTGTGCGAAAGCGCAGGAAATCCCAGTCCGCCACAGGTTCAGCCCCGGCGAGGAAGTGCAGTATGAGTTATACTTCAAATGGGGCCTTCTGATGCCCCGTGCAGGCCACGCCACCCTTTCCATCCGCGACGCGGAATACGAGGGCGAGCCGTCCTATCACTACCGGCTTATCTTCCGTACCTCCGGCATTATCGAAAAGGTCTATAAGATGCGAGATACGATCGATTGCCATTTTACCCCCGACATGCTGCTTCTACGGAGTGAGAAGCGGGTAAACGAGAATGACTATTATCTGATAGACGACATCCGTTTCTCCTACGACCGGAAGAAGATACTCGCTCATTCCCACCGTTATACGCCCACCCGCACGAAGATCGACACGATGCTCGTGACGGAAGACCCACACATGTTCGACATGCTGGGAGCAACGATGTATCTGCGTTCCCTGGACTGGGACAAGATGAAAAGCGGTGAGAGCTTCCCTTTCCAAGTGGCGATCGGACGCGAACGCATCAACATCAGTTTCCGCTATACCGGGCAGCAGATCGTTGAACGAAGTGAGACGTTGAAGTACAGAACCCGCCATTTCTATATCGACATCTACGACGACGCCTTTACCCAAAGCAAGGAAGCCGCCGAGATCTGGATCGGCGACGACGAGAACCATATCCCGATCAAGATACGCGCCAAACTGAAGATCGGTGCGGCCGAAGTCTATTATAAGTCCTCCAAAGGCTTGCGCTATCCGCTCACTTCGCGGGTAGAAATCAAGAGACGGTAATTCTTAAGGCTTTACAGGTAAAGAAACCGTGAAGCAGGTTTCCCGGTAAGGTAGCGAAGCCACCGACAATTCTCCTCCATGCATCCGTATGATCTGCCGGGAAAGGCTCAACCCAATGCCGCTTCCCGTAGCCTTGGTGGTGAAGAAGGGGACGAAGATATCTTCTATCAGGTCGGAAGGGACGCCAGGACCGTTGTCCGTCACCCGGATAAGCAATTGATTCTTCTCCGTATCGACTTCCATACGGATCTTTCCATCCGCCTGCCCTTCGAGTGCCTGCATAGCGTTCTTCAGCAGGTTGATCAAGACTTGTGACAGCAGCTTTTCGTCTGCATGGACCGTTATCTCCGGCTGGAACAGCACGAGGGAGAAATCAATATGCTGCCGTTGCATATCCGGCAAGTACAGAGTTTGCAGGTTTTGCAGCAGATACGTGAGCGGGAATGGCTCAGGCTCCGGCTGCTTCAGGTAAGCGAACTGCCGGTACGATTCGGTGAAATGCATCAGGGTTTGCCCCTGGCTTTTGATGGTATCCAATCCCCGTATCGTCTTGCGGATGGTGGCATCGGTGATCTCCCCGCTGCTTTTCGGCGCGTCTTTCGTCCGGAAATAAGAAAGGAGCGTGCCGGAGAGGGAAACGACCGGAGCGATGGAGTTCATGATTTCGTGTGTCAGGACATGCATCAGCTTATCCCACGATTCATATTCCTTGCAATGCAGTTCGCGGTCGAACGCCTTCCGTCTGTTCTCGGTCATCAACATGTGTATGCGGTTGAAGGCGGCATGCAGGCGACGCTGTTCCCGGCTTCCGATGTCTTCGGGGAAATAGAGCATCGATTCGTCGTCCTCGATGGCATCCAGGAAAAGCTGTATCCTCCGGTTCGAAGCGTTGAGATAATAGACAAGGAGACTGATCAGCCACGCTGCGATAAAGAGGGCCACGAAACCCAGTATGACTGCCCGCCCCGTAACGATGCCGGCCACGCCCAAGCCCGCCACCAGTACGATGGCAACCACTTGCAAAAGAATGCGTATGTATAGACGGGCACTGAACATATCGGCGGGGGATCAGAGGTTGAAACGCTTCATCTTATTATACAAAGTCTGCCGGCTCACGCCCAACTGCTCTGCCGCAGCCGTCAGGTTCCCTTCATTCTGGGTGATAGCCGCCAAGATCGCCTGCCGCTCCACCTCTTCTAAATTGGGTACTTCGCTAAAAGAGAGCGCCTTTCCCGGACGGATAAAGAGGTCGGAGGCACGAATCACATTCTTTTCCGCTAGGATCACCGCCTTCTCGATCGTATGCTGCAATTCCCGGATGTTGCCGGGCCAGTCATAGTTCGCGAGCTTCTCCAACGCCTGCGGATGCAGGATTAGCCCCGGCCGCCCGTAAAGGTCTGTATATTTTTTCAGGAAATAATCGACAAACAGGGCGATATCTTCCCGCCGGTTCCGAAGAGGCGGAATCTCGATCTGTATCGTATTAATGCGGTAGAACAGGTCTTCACGGAAAAGCGACTGAGCCACCATCTCCGGCAGGTTGCGGTTCGTGGCGGCAATCAGGCGTATGTCGACCGGAATCTTCCGATTGCTCCCAAGGCGGGTGACCTCGCGATTCTGCAAGGCAGCCAAGAGCTTGGCTTGCAATCCTAACGGCAGGTTTCCGATCTCGTCGAGAAACAGTGTGCTCCCGTGTGCCGCCTCGAACTTCCCCGGACGGCTCTCGCGCGCATCCGTAAAAGCGCCTCGTTCATGCCCGAACAACTCGCTTTCGAACAGCGACTCGCTGACGGCTCCCATATCCACGTTGACCATCTCTCGGCCGCTGCGGAGCGAAAGGCGGTGTATCTCACGTGCTAGCATCTCCTTACCTGTACCGTTCTCTCCGGTGATCAGGACATTGGCGTCTGTCTTAGCTACTTTTGTCACCACTTTGATCAGTTTCATCATCACGGGAGAATGCCCGATAATCATAGCCGGCTCACTCGGCCTCTCCACTGGATGCACCAGCTGACTGGATTTCCGTTCGCGCAGGGCGGCACGTATCTTCCCGATCAGGTTATCGTTGTCCCAGGGCTTCAATACAAAATCGGCTGCCCCACCCTTCAACGCCCTAACTACCAACTCGACATCCCCGTAGGCAGTCAGCATGATAACAGGAAGTTCCGGTGCGATCTCCCGTATGCGACGGAGCCAGAAAAGCCCTTCATTACCAGTATTGACTCCGGCAGAGAAATTCATATCCAACAGGACAAGATCAACCGGCCGACTGTCCAGGACCGAAAGGATACTGTTCGGGTTCGAGGCAGTCTCCACCCCTTCGAACTCATCTTCCAGAAGCAGTTCGAGAGAGGTCAGTACGCTTTTGTTATCATCAACGATCAGGATAGTTCCGGCTTGCATAAGATCTTTTTCCGGTAAAGTTATCCGCTTCCCCGTTACCTTGCAAGCGAGCGTCAAAATATTTGACACTTTTGGATTATTATTCTGCACGAACCATTTTTTCCTTGCATCGAGTTATCAGGCACTTGCTTCAAATTATCGTTTATCCGGTCTTTCATTCGATGAAGCCTGTTGTTCAATTCGATATTTCTTGCTGAAAAAAATTGCCTCTTCAGATTATTTTCCATATCTTTCGTTTTTCATATTTATAAAGGGATAGAGCGTACAATAGAAAACAAAAATGGATATCAACCTTGAGTCAAAATATCTGGAAGAACTTGGAAAGGGGGATCATAAAGCCTTCGATATGCTTTACATCCAATACAGTCCAAGACTAAAGCACTTCTTAACAGGTTTCATAAAGAATCGGGATGAAGCGAGCGACATGACCCAAGATATCTTCTATAAAATCTGGACCAACCGGGAAACGATCTCAAAAGTAGATTCTTTTAAGGCCTATCTCTTCCGCATGGCCCGCAACATGATCTATGATTATTACGAACACAGCCTGATCGAAGAAAACTACCAGCAAAAAGAGCAAAGAAGATCGACCTACGACGATCTGATAGAAGAAGAACTCTACGCCAGGGAGCTATCGCTGCTCATTGACATTGCTGTCGAGAAGATGCCGCCTCAACGCCGGAACATCTTTATTATGAGCCGGAAAGATGGCCTGAGCAATGAAGAAATCGCCCAACGGCTGAATATCAGCAAACGGACAGTAGAAAACCACATGACACAAGCCCTTGCCGAATTGCGGAAGATCGCATATTCCACTTTGCTGCTTTTTTTCTGAAAAAAATGCACTTCCGGCTGTGTGTGCTTCCCCACTCATCCGTTAGCTATAATATAAAGACGAAAAATGGGCAAAAGAAACATACATATATTAATAGAGAAATTTTTCGAGAACGACCTGTCCCCGGAAATACAGAAGAAGTTCCATGCCTGGCTGCTTGACCGGAATTTTCAGGAAGAGAAAGAAAAGGCGATGGTTACTTTATGGGAAGAGAAATCTGCCGTGGCAAACGAATCCACTTTCCAGGAATTATCCCGACTACATAAGCGGATCGAAGCATCCGATCGGATGCTTCACAAGCCAATTGGCTTATATATCAAGAGAATTGCCGCCATACTACTTTTGCCGTTGCTTGGTGCTTTCGGTACCTATTATTATCTGACAAAAGTAAATCCGGTTGTGGAAGAAGCTCAATTGAAAGAATGTTTCGTCGCAAATGGAGAACAGAAACAAGTAAAACTGCCCGATGGGACGAAAGTTTGGTTGAACTCCGGTTCTTTACTGGTCTATGACAAACATTTCAGGGGAAAAAGACGTCTCCTGTTCCTCAACGGGGAAGCCCGCTTCCAAGTCGCCAAAGATCCGACAAAACCCTTTTTGGTCAAAACCGCCCATATGACGGTCAAAGCACTCGGCACCGTATTCAATCTAAACGCTTATTCAGACCAGGATGTTACGATTGCCACGTTGGAAGAAGGGAAAATCCAAGTCTATCCCTGTTTGAAGCAAGACACAAGCCTGATTTTATCGCCAGACGAACAAATCATCTACAATCACCGCCTGGAAACACTGGCACTCAATACTGTCGACGCCGGACGCGTGATGCAATGGACCGACGGGTATCTGATATTCCAGACGGCCTCGTTCGACCAGATCGTAAAGACCATCGAACGTAAATTCGATGTAACGATCAATTACGAGACGGAACGGTTCGCCGGCAGAAGCTTTACAATGAAGTTTAATCCTGACGAGGGCCTGAAACAAGTACTGGAAGTCATGAAAGAGATGATAAAAGGACTGAACTACAAAATAAAAGAGGACAAAGTGTACATAAACTAAAAAAGAGGAGATACTAATATGAAAAAAAGAACCGGGAAGATGACGCCAATCAGATCTCCCCGGCTTGAAATCGAGCAACACCATTCATTCTAACTAATTATCCGGCAGGATAAAAATCATGCATAGTATTTACTTAAATATCTAATTTTACAAAAATATGGAATTAAACCTGAAAACACAACAGAATAAGCTAATTAGTTTATTCCGCGTTTCGTTAATGTTTTTTCTTTTCTTTTTTGTGCAACAGACAGTTGCCAGTAGCCAGTCGATCACACTGCCATCCCACAACATCACAATCAAAGATGCTTTCTCCGAAATAGAGAAACAAACAGGTATGTCGGTCGACTATGATGAGTCGGTCATTAATCTGAATAAACAGGTCAATGCCTCTGTTAACAATAAATCTTTGAATGAAACACTCGCACTGATCCTGAAAGAGAGCGGATGCACATTCGTCATCCGGAACAATCACATCATCATCTCTGCCCAAACGGTTCAACAGCAACAGAAGCAAGTGACGATTTCCGGTACGGTAAGTGACAATTTAGGCCCTATTGCCGGTGCTAATGTGGTAGAAAAAGGCACAACCAACGGGATCATCACAGATATGGACGGCAATTATACCCTCTCGGTTCCCCAGGGAGCGGTGATCCAGTTTTCCTATATCGGATACGTGACCAAAGAGATTACAGTCGATAGCCAGAAGAACATCAACGTGCAGTTGGCGGAAGACGCACAGAAGCTGGACGAAGTCGTCGTCGTCGGTTATGGGACGGCCAAGAAAAGCGACCTAGCCGGGTCTGTTGTCCGTGCCGATCTGGGAACTTTGCAGGAATCACCGAATATCAGCTTGGGTTCGGCATTACAGGGGACGGTTCCCGGACTGAACGTAAGCTCGGTATCTGAAGCCGGTAAAGATCCGGATATGTCTATCCGCGGCCGTACGTCCATCAGTGGCGGTAACAGTCCGTTGATCGTTCTGGACGGCATCATTTTCCGTGGGAACATGGTCGATATCAATATGAACGATGTCGAATCCAGCGATATCCTGAAAGATGCAAGCGCCGCCGCCATCTATGGATCGGAAGCCAGCAACGGTGTGATCCTGATCACTTCCAAAACGGGTAAGGTGATGAGTAAACCGACAATCGAATACAGCGGTTCGTTCTCTTACCAGCAACCGACCAACAAAGACATGTATCCCGAAGGACGCGACGGGTTCCTTCGCAAGATCGCAGACCGCTTCCTCGAAGAAAGCCGTATTGGAGACGATATGCTCCAACCGAATCCGAATTGGGATCCGACTTCGCATTTGATGGACCGCAACGCACTGGACGGATATGAAAACGGGACGGAAACCGACTGGTGGAATATGCTGACAAACAAAACCCCTTATATCCAAAATCACAATCTGAGTGTAAGAGGGAAAAACGAATTGAGCAGCTACTTCTTCTCTATGGGTTATACAGATCAGAAGAACCTGGTAATCAACGATACATATAAACGCTACAACATCCGTATCAACATGGATACCAAAATCACGAGCTTCCTGAAAGTAGGTGTACAATCATTCTTCACTGTCAGCGATTATTCAGGTGAATCACCCGATCTGTCTACTGTTGTAGGACTTCCTCCTATTGTTGCGGCAACCGATGAAAACGGCGACTATATTCGCGAACCGTATAAAAACTCCCTGAATCCGTTACTGACTATCCAACAGGATGACACCAACAAGCGTTACAATCTGTTCGGAAACTTCTATGCAGACATTGATTTCCCATTTCTGAAAGGATTGAATTACCGTATGAACTTCTCGCAGAACCTGATCGAAAACAAGATTTACAACTTCAACAAATGGGGAGCGAACTTTACAGGTTCCGGTTCAAAAGAGAACAACAGCGAGTATAACTGGACAGTCGACAACATCCTGTCGTATAAAAACAAGTTCGGAAAGCATGCAATCAATGCCACTTTCGTATATGGAGTGGAAAAAAGACAGTACGAGATGACAAAGGCAGGAGCAACCAACTTCTCTAATGATATTCTGGGCTACAACAAACTGGACGCAGGGCAGGCAGACTTGCAAACAGCTAAATCAGGCGCATGGACAGAATCCAGCCTGTACACCATGCTGCGTGCCATCTATACGTTCAACGACAAATATATCGTCACCGGAACAGTCCGCCGCGATGGGTTCTCCGGATTCGGGAAAAACCACAAGTTCGGTGTATTTCCCTCCGCTGCTTTGGCATGGCGTATCAGCGAAGAAGACTTCTTCAAAAATAATGTGGACTGGATGGAGAACCTGAAACTGCGCCTCTCTTATGGCCAAAACGGTAACCGTACGGTAGGACGGTATCAGACAATGGCACAGATGGGAGCCGGAGTTGGCTCCGTTAAAGTGGACGACTCGACTGTCAATGCCGGGTACCTGTTTGGAGATGGCGTAAGCGCCGAACAAATGCAATGGATCAAATCGTTGGCCAACGCCGATTTGAAATGGGAAACGACCAATACGTTCAATATCGCCGCCGATTTCAGTGCTTTAAACAGTCGTATTTTCGGTACTGTTGAATATTACACATCGCAAACGAACAACTTGTTATTCAATATCAATATTCCGCAAATGAACGGTCTGGACAAAATCCCGTCCAATATCGGTAAAATGAGCAACAAAGGTTTTGAAATGACCGTAACAGGAATCCCTATAGAAACAAAAGATTTCTCCTGGGATGTCACATTCAACTTCTCCCGTAACCGCAACAAGGTTAAAAGTATTCTGGGAATCGATGCCGACGGTGACGGACGGGAAGACGACCTGATCTCCGATAAGATATTTATCAACCATCCGTATGGAGTTTGTTATGATTACAACATCATCGGCATGTGGCAGATTGCAGACAAACAGAATGGTCTGATTCCCGACGGATTCGAATATGGGACTTATAAAGTGGAAGATGTTAACAACGATGGTAAATATACCGCCGATAAAGACCGAAAGATAATAGGCTATTCCGATCCTGCTTATCGCTTCAGCATCCAGAACTCATTCCGCTACAAAAATTGGGAATTCAAATTCATGATCAATTCCGTACAAGGAGGAAAAAATTATTATTACGGACAGCCGGGCAAAGACCTTGCCAATCCGGATAATATCTACCAGAACAACCTGTTCAACTTCGATTACTGGACACCGGAAAACCCGAACGCACGTTACCGCCAGTTAGGCTATTATACTCAAGCGCTCGGATACACGTTTTCCCCTTATGTACAACGCAGCTTCGTCCGTTTGCAGGATGTTACATTGTCCTATAATGTACCCGCCTCTTTCCTAAGCAAGTTCAAAGTCAACCGGCTGAAACTGTATGTAACAGGAAAGAACCTCCTTACTTTCACCGACTGGGATGGTTGGGATCCTGAAACAGGAACCGGTCTGAACACGAGCAAGTATCCGGTTATGAGAAGCTATTCTATTGGTCTTAATCTTGAATTTTAATTATATATGAATATGAAATCAATCAAATACGGCATTATGCTTTTAGCGGCATTCGCCTCCTTTTCTTCATGCGACGAGCACGACTTTTTGAAGGAAAAACCTCTGGATTTTTATTCGCCGGAGAATTCAATGGAGACAAGCGCTCATTTCCAATCATCGTTAAACTACCTGTATAACCGTGTAAGATATCAGGTTTGCGAGATGACAATGGACACCCGCTTCGCTTTCTATTATGCAACAGATTTTGCTTTCAACGGAACCGATTACTATAAGCCGGCAAAGTTGAATGATTATAAAAACGTGATGGTACCGACTTTTGCCGTACCTAAAGAGGTTTGGAAAGAATCCTACACGGTCATATCCAATGCCAACGTTATTTTAAACCGTTTAACAAATGCCAGCCAGGTAAATGACGAAGATAAAAAGGTAATCAGAGGAGAAGCTTTGGTGTTCAGAGGGTATGCTTACCGTATGCTAGCCAATCTATTCGGAGGCGTCCCTTTGATTCTGGAAGAAATCACGACTCCTCGCCGCGACTATGTACGGGCAAGCCGGGAAGAAGTTTATAAGCAAATCAAACAAGATCTGGAAGAAGCTGTTTCTTTGCTTCCTAATATCGAATCGGTAAAAGACGGAAAGCTAAGTAAGCAGGTCGCACAACACCTGTTGGCAGAAGTCAACATCTGTTTAGGCTTATATGACGAGGCGATACAAGCGGCAAGTGCCGTAATTGACCATCCGGAAATGGCACTTATGACCAACCGTTTCGGTTCACGTCAGAACGAAGCCGGCGATGTCTATTGGGATCTGTTCCGGCTGAACAACCAAAACAGGGGTAGCGGTAACAAAGAAAGTTTATGGGTGCTGCAATATGATTACCTAAATCCGGGTTCCAACACGGACTACAATGCGTCATTCAGCTTTATCCCTTACTACCAGAATATCAAAATAACGGCTAAAAATGAGGCAGGTGAGGAAGTCAATACAACAGCGTTCTTAGGAGTGACGGATGGCAAATGTGGACGTGGTATCGGCTGGATCCAGCCGACCAGCCATTTCTTCAATGATATTTGGTCCAAAGGTTCGGAAAACGACATCCGGAACTCGGAATACAACATCATCCGCGACGTGCGTATCGATAATCCGGAATCTCCGGCTTTCGGGCAATGGCTGGTAAAAGACGGTTATTACAAACAGCTTGACTCGATCCGCCAGTGGTATCCGCTGATGACAAAGATTTCTCGTGTTAACAACTTCCCCGAAGAATTCTACCAGAAAGACGCAAACGGTAATCCTTTGATGACTCCTTTCGGCGAACATCTGGTAATCAACAGTGCGAACGGCTCCTATAAAGACGTTTACTTGTTCCGCCTTGCCGAAACCTACCTACTGAGAGCGGAAGCGTATGTCAACAAGGGTGACCAGGCAAAAGCGGCAGCCGATGTCAATACGGTTCGTAGTCGTGCAAATGCCGATCCGGCACAACCGGCAGAAGTAAACATCGACTATATCCTGGACGAACGCCTACGCGAGTTGTATTGCGAAGAACTCCGCATGCTGACTTTATGTCGTATGGGTAAACTTGCCGACAGGAACCGAAGATATAACCCCAGAACAGGCATGAGTATAGAGGATTATCATAATCTCTGGCCAATCCCCTACTCGGAAATCGAACGGAATGTATATGCCACGATCGAACAAAATCCGGGATATTAATTCATTTTAAATCTTTAAAGTGTCCGGATGAATTGCATATCTTTGCATCTGGACACTTTTTTGTATAATCTTAAAAATACCATGTATATGCGCACTATTTCTTATCTGATCTCATTCTTGTTGCTGGCCGCGTGCACGGGAACACCCTCAAAAGCACCACTCACCTTGTGGTACGACAAGCCTGCCCAAAACTGGGACGAGGCACTCCCCATCGGGAACGGCCGTGCGGGAGCAATGGTTTTCGGAGGAGTTGAGAAAGAACAACTTCAACTGAATGAAAACACGTTATACAGCGGGGAACCGTCAGTCGTTTTCAAAGATGTGAAAATAACACCGGAGATGTTCGACAAAGTTGTCGGGCTGATGAAAGCCGGAAAATACAAGACAGCTTCCGACCTGGTTTGCAAGAACTGGCTGGGACGCCTGCACCAATATTACCAACCGTTCGGAGACCTGCATATCCAAAACAACAAGCCGGGAGATGCTGCCGGATACAAACGGGCATTAAACATCTCGGATGCGGTTGCCACAACAGTCTATAAACAAAACGGAGTGAAATACGAACGGGAAGTATTCGCTTCCCATCCGGACAATGTGATCGTCATGCATCTGAAAAGCGATACACCGAATGGCATCGACATCTCGCTCGATTTCACATCACCTCATCCGACAGCCCAGCAAAAAGGGACTGACGACCGTCTGATCCTGCACGGACAGGCTCCCGGCTATGTGGAACGGCGTACATTCGAGCAAATCGAACAATGGGGCGACCAATACAAACACCCTGAACTCTACGATGCGAACGGCAAACGCAAGTTCGACAAACGGATGCTTTACGGCGACGAGATCGGCGGGAAAGGTATGTTTTTCGAAGCCCAGTTGAAACCGGTCTTCCCTAAAGACGGGAAATGTGAGATTACCGACGCCGGTATCCATATATACAACACGGACGAAGTCTATTTCATACTCAGTATGGCAACAAGTTTCAATGGTTTCGACAAAAGTCCGAGCCGGGATGGTATCGATCCTTCGGCCAAAGCAGCCAGCATTCTGGAAAAAGCCCTTTCCTATGACTATCAGACACTGAAACAACGCCATACGGAAGATTACCGTTCCCTTTTCGACCGAGTCGATTTCGAACTGTTTTCCTCTCCCGAACAAAAGGCGATGCCGACCGACAAACGTCTCGAACAGTTTGCCGGAAACGCCGATCCCGACTTGGCAGCTCTCCTGTTCCAATTCGGACGTTACCTGATGATCAGCGGATCACGTCCAGGCGGACAACCTTTGAACTTGCAAGGAATCTGGAACAAAGACACAATTCCAGCCTGGAACTGCGGCTATACGATCAATATCAACACAGAAATGAACTACTGGCCGGCCGAACTCACCAATCTGTCGGAATGCCAGGAACCTCTTTTCCGAATGATCCGGGAACTGTCTGTCTCCGGTGCCGAAACAGCCCGGAATATGTATAACCGCCGTGGTTGGGTGGCCCATCATAACACATCCATCTGGCGAGAGTCCTTGCCGAACGACAACGTGCCGACAGCTTCTTTCTGGCCGATGGTGCAAGGGTGGTTGTGTAGCCACTTATGGGAACACTACCAGTTCACACAGGATGAAACATTCCTGAAAAACGAGGCCTATCCGTTGATGAAAGGGGCCGCCGAGTTCTTTGCCGACTGGCTGATAGACGATGGCAACGGTCATTTGGTGACTCCGGTAGGTGTCTCTCCGGAAAACCGCTTCATCACGGAAGACGGACAAACGGCAGCCATGAGTATGGGACCGACCATGGACATGGCCATTATCCGGGAAACTTTTACCCGCACGATCGCCGCTTCGGAAATGTTCAATCTGGATGAATCGTTTCGCAATGAATTGAAAGATAAATTAGCACGCCTGTTACCCTATCAAATCGGAAAGCGTGGACAACTACAGGAATGGATATATGACTTCAAGGAATGGGAACCTCAACACCGCCATTTCTCCCACTTGTACGGTTTCCATCCGAGCGACCAGATCACACCGGACAAAACACCGGAACTGTTCAATGCAGTCCGCAAAACACTCGAACTGCGGGGCGACTTGGCTTCCGGCTGGTCGATGGGCTGGAAAATAAACTGCTGGGCACGCTTGTTAGACGGCAACCACGCCTACAAGATCATCGCCAACCTGTTCAATCCTGTCGGATTCGGAAACAGTGCACATAGAGGAGGAGGGCTCTTCCGAAACTTACTGTGTGCACACCCTCCTTTCCAAATCGATGGAAATTTCGGCTATACGGCAGGTGTCGTTGAAATGTTATTGCAAAGCCATGCCGGATACATCCATCTGTTGCCTGCTTTGCCCGATGTATGGGCAGAGGGCTCTGTTTCCGGCCTGAAGGCACGGGGCAACTTCGAGATTACGATGAACTGGAAGAATGGAAAATTGACAGAAGCCAATATCCATTCGCTGTCTGGGAAAAGCTGTACACTTCGTGCCAGACAAGCATTCACGGTCAAATCGAACGGTAGAACCATAGCTACATCCACCCCGGTCCGGTCAAACGGTAAAGAATATTTCCAAGCGACATTCGAAACGCAAAAAGATGGAACATATCTAATCACACAATAAACACGAAGAAATGAAACAAGCATTATCATTGATCGGAGTTTCCTTTTTATCTGTTGTCAGTTCACTGGCAGCAGATAAAAAGCCCAATATCATTCTGATTCTTGCCGACGACATGCGAGCTTCAGGAATGAACTTTTTAGGAAAAGAACAAGTCCAAACGCCCAACCTGGATAAATTGGCAGGAGAAAGTACAGTCTTCACCAACGCCCACATCATGGGTGGTACATCCGGAGCCGTCAGTATGCCAAGTCGGGCCATGCTAATGACCGGAAAATATCTTTATAACCTCGAAAAACAGGGAGCAACAATCCCGAATTCGCACACGATGATAGGTGAAACCCTTCAGAAAGCCGGCTATAATACATTCCATACCGGTAAATGGCATAGTAGCTATGAAGCCCTGAACCGTTGCTTTAAAGAAGGGAAAGCCATCTTTTTCGGAGGCATGTGGGATCACTGGAATGTTCCCTTGTACGATTACCATGCAGATATGAATTACGGAAAACGTCGTCCGGTCATCCATAACCAGGCAAAATCGAACAAAGTAGAATATGAAATAGGAGAATATATGTATTCAGGAAAGCATTCCGTAGATATTTTCACCCATGAAGCCGTCGAATATATTCAACAACAAAAAGATAAAAACCAGCCGTTCTTCTTGTCGGTAGCCTATATGTCTCCCCATGACCCTCGGAGCATGCCGGATGAATACATGCAGCTTTACGACCAGAGCCAAATACAACTTCCACCCAATTTTATGGAAAAGCACCCGTTCGATAACGGAGAATTAGAAATACGTGACGAAATATTGGCTGCTATTCCCCGCCGTCCGGATGAAATCAAAAAACATATCAGGGAATACTATGCCATGATCTCCCATGTAGACAAACGCGTAGGCAACATTATCCAAACTCTGAAAGATAACGGGTTATATGAAAACACAATCATCATATTTGCAGGAGACAACGGGTTGGCAGTCGGACAACACGGCCTGATGGGGAAACAGAATGTATACGAACATAGCGTCGGCGTCCCTTTGATGATCAAAGCTGCCGCACAGCATACCGGTAAAAAGACCGCAGACCTATGTTACTTGATAGACGTATTCCCAACCCTTTGCGACATGCTCCAACTACCTGTACCCCAATCGGTAGACGGTATCAGTCTACTTTCTTCCTTAGATGGGAAAGAGCCTGTCCGCGACTACCTATATTACAGCTATATGGATAATCAACGCGGCATTTCCGATGGAACCTGGAAGTTGATTGAATATCATGTGAATGGGAAACGCACGACCCAGTTATTCAATCTGAAAAACGATCCTTGGGAGAGGAACGATCTCAGCGGACAAAAGAAATACGAAAAAACAATCCAGCGTCTTCGCGAAAAGATGGCTGAAGAGCAGAAGAGGACAAATGATACATCTGTTTTCTGGAATAATTTCAGTTATTAATTATGTTTTCGCGCACACTCCATGTTTATTTAAAAATAAACTTCTACTTTTGTGGTCTGAACACATTATAAACCATCGATATGGATAAGAAAGTAATAACCTTTGGAGAAATCATGCTTAGACTGGCCACTCCAGACTATCTCCGTTTTTGTCAAAGTGATAAATTGAATGCTACCTTTGGTGGCGGTGAAGCTAATGTTGCCGTATCACTGGCAAACTATGGTATTGCAACCGAGTTTGTAACCCGTTTACCTAAAAACGACATTGCGCGTGCTTGCGTAATGGACCTGCGTAAATACGGTGTAGGGACTTCTCACATCGTTTACGGCGGCGACCGTTTGGGTATCTATTTTCTGGAAACAGGTGCGGTAGCCCGTGCCAGCAAAGTCGTCTATGACCGCGCTCACTCGGCTATCTCCGAAATCCAACCGGGAATGGTAAACTGGGAAGAAGTATTCAAAGATGCATCCTGGTTCCACTGGACAGGCATTACACCGGCCATTTCACAGGGTGCGGCAGATGCTTGCCTCGAAGCTATCCAAGTGGCAAACCGTATGGGTATCCCCGTATCATGCGACCTTAATTACCGCAAAAATCTGTGGAAATATGGCAAAACGGCCTCTGAAGTGATGCCGGAACTGGTTGCAGGTTGTGACGTAATCCTTGGTAACGAAGAGGATGCGGAAAAGGTATTCGGCATTAAACCAGAAGGTTTCGACGTAACAGCCACAAACGGTGAAGTAAACGCTGCCGAATTCGAATCCGTTTGCACACAATTGATGGCTAAATTCCCGCGTGCAAAGAAAGTGATCATCACACTGCGCGGCGCTATCAATGCAAACCACAATACGTGGGGCGGCGTTCTCTATGCCAAAGGCAAACTGTACCAGTCTCGTCGTTACGACATTACTCATATCGTTGACCGTGTAGGTGGTGGAGACTCTTTCATGGGAGGTTTGATCTACGGTCTGCTGACTTATACGACAGACGACCAGAAAGCACTCGATTTCGCTGTCGCTGCATCTTGCTTGAAACACACGATCTACGGCGACTTCAACCAAGTGACAGTCGAAGAAGTTGAAAAGTTGATGAGTGGCGATGCTTCCGGACGAGTTTCAAGATAAGTGACAATTCAATCATAATTCATAATTCAGAAATCTTATCATGGCAAGATTCAATAAAATGCAGGTACTCGATGCGATCGTCAGCACAGGGATGGTACCTGTTTACTACAATAAAGATGTAGAAATCGCAAAGCAGGTTGTCAAAGCTTGCTACGAAGGTGGTGTCCGTGCATTCGAATTCACCAATCGCGGTGACTTCGCTCATGAAGTATTTGCCGAACTGATCAAGTTCGCTACAAAAGAATGCCCCGAACTGGTATTAGGCGTCGGATCTATCGTGGATGCCGGAACAGCTTCCCTATACTTGCAATTGGGTGCTAACTTCGTTGTCGGCCCATTGTTCAACCCGGAAATCGCAAAGGTTTGTAACCGTCGCTTGGTCCCATATACACCAGGATGCGGTTCCGTTTCGGAAATCGGTTTCGCCCAAGAAGTAGGTTGTGACCTGTGTAAGATTTTCCCTGCCGGAAACGTAGGCGGACCATCGTTCGTGAAGAACATCAAAGCTCCGATGCCTTGGTCTATGATCATGGCTACAGGCGCCGTAGAACCGACGGAAGAAAATCTGTCGGCCTGGTTTAAAGCTGGCGTGACTTGCGTAGGCATGGGTTCCAAGCTGTTCCCGAAAGAAATGATTGCAGCCGGCAACTGGGAGGCAATATCCACACTTTGCCGCGATGCACTGGCAACTATCAAGAAATATCGTTAAATGATTTCTGAATTATGATTTATGCGCCGATGATAAATCATAATTCAGAAATCTATAAATCATAAATCTAAAATCATAAATCATGAAATCCTTTCTCGATTCCAATTTCCTGCTCCAGTCCGAGACAGCTCAGAAACTGTATCACGAACACGCAGCCAAAATGCCAATCATCGATTATCACTGCCACTTGATCCCGCAACAGATAGCCGACAACTATCAGTTTGCCGACCTGACGGAAATATGGTTGGGTGGTGACCATTATAAATGGCGTGCGATGCGTGCCAACGGCGTACCTGAAACATACATCACTGGAGATAAACCGGCGTATGAAAAATTTGAAAAATGGGCTGAAACCCTGCAGTATGCCATGCGCAACCCTCTATATCACTGGACCCATCTTGAACTGAGCCGTATCTTCGGCATAGACAAGGTTCTGAATCCGTCCACCGCCCGCGAGATATACGACGAATGCACAGCCAAATTGCAAACACCGGAGTTCCGTGCCCAGGCAATCATGGAACG
>CDZG01032280.1_pt1 | contig 18063 bp, 18 predicted proteins | sample 557741 | NCBI WGS metagenome assembly CDZG01 (sample SAMEA3182086, study PRJEB8094) | gut metagenome | biome: human; feature: gut; material: Stool; isolation source: human stools | place: Canada | collected 2013-01-21
CTCCAGCCATCCGTAAACTCATTTATACGACCAATACGGTTGAGGGGTATCACAGACAGGTAAGAAAGGTCACAAAGACTAAAGGGGTCTTTCCTACGGATAATTCTTTGGAGAAGCTTGTGTACTTAGCTTACCGCAACATCCGTAAGAAATGGACTATGCCACTGGCAAATTGGGGACAAATTTCTCAACAATTGGCAATAAAATTTGGAGATAGATTTAAAATTATGTAACTTTGCAGCCGAAAAGGCTTCCCTGCTGGGGGCATGCCCCCAGCAGGGAGTGGGAATGAAAGTTAAGAACAAGCCTTGACACAGTTTAAATTACACCCCCGTGAAAGGCAATTCTTGTTCTTGATGAGTTCTGTCATCTATCATGTGATGAACATAAAATCAGTGCCAACTTCTCGTATCGCTTATCGATATGTGAATATAATTCTTGATGAAGTGGAACTTTGTTTCCATCCTGAATACCAAAGAACATTCTTGTATAAGCTTTTGCAGTCTATCAAAAGATTGCATTTGAATACATATTGTGGCTTTAATATCATTATTACGACCCATTCTCCTTTTTTGCTTTCTGATATACCTCAGAGCAATGTGCTTTACTTGGAAGATGGTCATGTTGTGGATAAGAGCTATATGCAAAATCCTTTTGCTGCAAATGTAAATGATATTTTGCGACAGAGTTTCTTCTTGAAGAATGGTTTCATGGGAGAATTCGCCAAACAGAAAGTCTTAAAGGTATTAGATGACTATAAAAAGAAAAAGCTCGATGCAAATGAAGCAAATGAGCTGGTGGAGCTAATAGGAGAACCTTTATTGAAGGATAGACTATCGGAAGTTATAAAGGAGGAGATTCAATGAGAAGAATATTTATAGATGATAGAGTTAGAGGTATAGCTAAATCTTTCAAAATTTTTCTTGAAAAAGGTTTAAGTAGTAAATATAAGTCTCCTAAAAAACACTTGGGGGAGTTGGCTAATAATCCTCTACTAAGCCTTAAGCAGCAGCAATATGTTAAGCTTATCATCAATGAATGGGACAATTTGATAGTGATGGAGCCACCCTTCGATAACACTATTAAAAAGTTTGAAACCTTATTTCCTGCTGATAAGATTTCAACTGAGCAGTTTGGAATTGACCCTAAATCCCCCAAGTTCCTTTATAAGGAAATAGTAGGGGCAATGCGATATGATTACGTGCAGGAAAAGGTCTATCCAAAAATTATCAATCAGCTCGGTATCAAGACTTGTGTCTATTGCAATGCTCAATATGCTTTCTCGTATGATAATGGCAAGGATAGTTTTCAAAATTATGAGATAGACCATTGGATGCCTAAGAGCAAATATCCTTATTTATGCACTTCATTTTTCAATCTTCAGCCGAGTTGCCCCAAGTGTAATAAATCGAAATCAAGCAAGGATGATATCCTTCCTTTTTGTTTATATACACATAATGGAAATAAATTGAATCCATTCGATTTTTCAATACTTCATGTATCATATGCGCAATATTTAGCTACACATGACCGGGATATGCTAAGGATTATATTTTCATCGAAAGAACAAGGATTGAAAGATAATATGGATGCTCTGTTTCATATATCAACTCAATATCAAGCGCATAAGGAAATGGTGGAAGAGTTGATATGGAAAAAACAAATCTACAATAGTACGTTCCTGGATATTTATAAAGACAGCTTTAAACAATTAGGATTTAAGCAGACTGACTTTAATCGTTTTATCTTATCGAATTATGATAAGGACGAAGACATCCTCAAACGTCCTTTTGCAAAGATAGTGCAGGATATAGCCAAACAATTAGGAATCATTTAAACATATAGAAATATGATATCAATATTAGTTTCTAAGATTATATCAACGGAATCCTTTTCCGTTAACCAGATATTCGAGAATAAGGGAAAGGCATATACCTATCTCAACCCAGTGTCTTATTTGACTGCTCTCGACAATAAGGAGCTATTCTCGCAGCTGGATGGTATCTTTGCGGATGGTGGGTTGTTGGTGAAAGCCATCAAGTTGGTTTATGGCAAACAAGTGACTCGCCGAAGCTTCGACATGACTTCTATGGCTCCAGAGTTGTTTGCTTACGTTGCCAAGCATGGAAAGACTATCTATATCGTGGCTTCGAAGCGGGAGCAAGTAGAGAAAGCGGTAGAGATATTCCATGAGCGGTATCCTAAGGTTAAGTTTGCGGGGTATCGGAATGGGTACTTTGCTAATGAGGATGAGATGGAACAAGAGGCAAAGCATATTACGGAGTTAAATCCAGATTTCTTGATAGTTGGAATGGGAGCCTTGATGCAAGAGAAGTTCCTGTTAAAGGTGAAGAATGCTGGCTATCTGGGTATCGGGTTTACTTGTGGTGGCTTCATCCATCAGACTTCCAGGAATGAGATAGATTATTATCCTGCATGGGTAGATAAAACGAATCTCCGCTTTGTTTATCGAATGTGGAAGGAACCGCATACCCGTAAGCGTTATGTGATGGCAGGTTTGCTGTTTCCTGCAAGGTTTATCGCAGAAAAAATCTTCGGATAGTCTTGTACAGCCAGTGAATGGGAGTGAAGACTACCGATATAGGAAGTAATATAATGAATAGGAGCGTCGGTATAATATGCCCGATGGCTCTTTGTAATTTATCTTTCATGCGTGCAAAAGTACAGCTTTATGTTGAAACAACAAAAGATTTTCTTTGATTTCTTGCGATTCTGCATTGGTTCTGCCAAGGAAATACCTGGTTCTTTGAAGGAGGTGGATTGGAAGGAACTGTATGCTATTGCCAAGAAGCAGGCCTTGCTTGGTGTGCTGTTTTATGGTATCCAGCGATTGCCAAAGGAGTTGGCACCAGAGCAGAAGCTACTGATGCAATGGATGGTGATGGCGGAACAGATACGAAAACAGAATATCAGACTGTTTCTGGATTCCGTAAAAGTTTGCAAGAACTTCGAGAACAAGGACTTTGCTAACTGTATCTTGAAGGGGCAGGGGAATGCGTTGCTTTATCCCGACCCTTATATACGAACGCCTGGTGACATCGATATCTATCTTTCGGGTGGTCGCAAGAAAATCATGAAGTATGTAGATCGGGTGTGCCCGAATCAGGTGATGCGGTATCATCATGTTGATTTTCCTGTGATGAAGACGGCGATAGAGGTGCATTTTACTCCTTCATATATGTTTTTCCCTATTCATAATAGCAGGATTCAGAAATGGTTTAAGGAGGTGATGGATTTGCAATGTTCGAATGTCGTTACGTTACCAGATGGATATGGGGAAATTACTGTGCCAACGATGAGCTTTAATGTTATATATATCCTCTCTCATCTCTATCGTCACGTGTTTACAGAAGGTATTGGCTTACGTCAATTAATAGACTACTACTTTGTTTTAGTGAAGAGTGAAGAACGAAGAGTGAAGAATCTGACGGCATTGCAGCGTGAGCTGAAATATCTTGGTTTATGGAAGTTTGCTGGGGCTGTGATGTATGTGCTGCATGAAGCTTTGGGGTTACCTGAGGCGAAAATGATTGCACCTATTGATGTGAATGAAGGTCGTTTTTTGTTGGCTGAAATCATGCGAGGAGGCAATTTTGGTCAATATGACACTCGACTTGGAAGCAAGGAGAATGAAGGCAAACTTCATCGCTATCTCAGAATGAATTTGCGCAACTTACGCTTCGTGAAGCATTATCCTACTGAGGCATTGAGTGAACCATTGTTCAGAACTTGGTTTGCCTTATGGAAGAAGATACATGGAATAAAATAACAGATTTACGGGCGAACGGTTTTGAGCTACTTTTCGGTGATGGAGCTTAGTAGCCCGTTTTTGAAAATTTATCCCTCTTTATCCCAGAGTCTGATGGTGGTATCTCCATCTTGGATGATTCCCTTGGTATTGATTAGAAAATTCCTACAGAGCATGCAAAGCTCTCGGAGAAAGATACAAAGCATGAGGTATTGAAGGACTTGGATAATCCTTTTGAATACTAGGTTTGCAGTTGCTGTGTATTCTTGCATGCGGAATAACACTCTATATAAAATAAAAATAAGAATCAAAAAGAATAATAAAATGCAGTTTGATATTAATAATAAATTGATGGATTTGTCTTTGCTCTCTAATGGTAATGACAATTTCTCGTTAGTTTCAGATTCGGGTAAAGTATACCTGAAACTGAAGGCTGATGCCCCTGGACATTTGGAATATGACTTACCTTCTTTGTTTACTGAATCTGAAGAGGTTGTTGCAAACAAATTGGATGAACTGTATAAGGTTTTCTTACAAGATTCTTATACGGGTATCGAAAGTGATGAAGATGAGAAAATTACCGATCCGTTTAATCCTGAAGATATCTCCATTGAAACTAGGGTAACACCGATGGAGACAATCCTTCGAAGAATAAAACAAGGTACTTTGATTCTTAATCCGGATTTTCAAAGAAAGGAAGTGTGGACTGACGTTAGAAAGTCGCAGTTGATAGAGTCTATACTTCTGGAAATTCCTATACCTATGTTTTATGTCTCATCTGAGGAGGATGGAGAATGGACGGTAGTAGATGGTCTCCAGCGAATAAGTGCTTTCCGTGACTTTGTGCTTGGAATAAATTTTGTGAATGGCAGAAAGGCAAAGGAAGAGGGGGCTGGTATGAAACTTACCGGTTTGGAGTTTCTGAAAGAATTGGAAGGTAAGCAGATGAAAGACTTGCCTACCAAACTTTATAACAGAATACTGGAAGCAGAATTTTCAGTTACGGTCATTAATCCTGGCACTCCTGAGGAAGTAAAGAGAAATATCTTCAAAAGAATCAATACGGGTGGTATGCCTTTGAGTCCTCAGGAAATTAGAAATGCTCTTTATGGTGGAGCAGTTTCTGGACTTTTGAATGAAATGGCTGAAAAAAGTGTATTTAAAAGAGCTACGGGTAATTCTGTTAAAGATTTACGGATGGAAGATAAGGAACTGTTGTTGAGATTTTTGTCTTTTGTCATTCGACCTCCTCATACTTATAAAAAAACTCAATCAATTGATACTTGGCTTTCTGATACCATGATAATCTATAATTCTTTTCCTTCCCTGAAGAACAGGGATTTGATAAGGCGTGAAAGGGAAGGTATGGTCTCTGTGAGTGATGTGCGAGTGCTTTCAAAAGATGAGATTATGGATATCTTTCTGATTGCTATGAGACGGGCACGCAAAATGTTTGGAGATCATGCTTTCAGAAAGAGCTACGGAGATATGAGAAGAAGACCTATCAACAAATGCTTATTTGAAACATGGGGCGTTTTGTTGGGGAATATGTCCGATATGGATTTTACGAAGCTTTTTGTCCATAGGACTCAGTTTATGCATGACTATTCTAAGTTGCTGGATGATGAAAAGTTCATCATTGCAATATCTCGTGATAGTATGCGCCCTAGCTCAGTAGCCCTACGTTACAATAAACTGGAAGATTTAATCAAAAAATATACGCTATGATTACAAAAATAGAATTAAAGGGGTTTAAGTCTTATGTGGATTATACATTTGAATTGAAACCATTAACGATATTGACAGGTTTGAATAGCAGTGGCAAAAGCTCTGTTATACAAGCTATAAGAATAATGGAAAATATAGCTAGTCGAGAGTATGGTGATTCTCATGTCTGGAATCTTGGGCTTGGATCGGATGCCGAACTTGTAAATTCGAATTGTGGGAATTTCCAAATTTCAGCTTTTTTAAATCATCAGGAACATACTTGTTTTGTGTATAATAGTTTAGGGGTGGATAATTGTATAATCCCAATGCCAAAATGTATATATGTTGCGGCAGATAGATTGGGGGCAACTCCTACTATTCCCATATATGTAGACGAGGCTCTTGGAGGACGTGGTGAGAACGTTCTGAGGCGTATAGAGCATTTCAGGGATGAGCAGCTGCCTGAAATGTTGCGTGGAGATGCTGAGGGAACCACTTTGAATTATGTCTTGAGATATTGGCTACAGAAAATATCTCCTGGAGTGAAATTTGATTATAGAATTGAAGAGAAGGCTGATGTGTCTTATTCTTTATATGACAACCACCGATCTGCTAATGTGGGATATGGATTGAGCTATTCTTTACCTGTCATTGTAGCCTTGCTAACTTCAACTTTGGAAACTGGATCTATTGTGTTGATTGAGAATCCTGAAGCGCATCTTCATCCACAAGGACAGGCAGAGATGGCTCGTTTGATTTGTCTTTGTGTTGAAGCCGGTGCACAGGTAGTTGTAGAAACGCATAGTGATCATTTGTTTGATGGCGTTAGAATCTATGCCAGAGAGAGTGAAAATCATTTTGCAAGTAAAGTTGCAACATTCTGGTGTCAGTTGGATGATAACCGAAATACACAAGTAGACAGATGTCAAATCCAGGAAAATGGCAGATTGGATCATTGGCCTGAGCATATGTTCGACCAGTTCTTGTTGGATTCTGAAAAATTGCTGTAATTTATGGGAAAGGTATTTTTGCTTAATGAACTTATGCCTGCAGAAGAGATTGATGGCGTAAATGTTAAGAAGTTATTTTTTGATACAATAAAATCTTTTTCTGGCTTGTGTGCTGAAAAGAAACTGACAATAGAAAAGAAAATCTTGACAGTTAAAGAGCCGCAAGATACGATTATATGTGGTAGTAATTTGAAAAAGTTGATTTGCGGTATTGGTGATAGGGATTTGAAGACTTATGCCATGAGCATGTTTATGCATGGTCAGATACTGTCAGATCAATATCATGTGGATAACTGGCCTGATGATTTGTTGGATGACATTCTGTGTCTTACTGATGGCAACGGAAAAGATGCAATGAATGAAGGTATTGCCAGTATTTGTTCATGGGTGTTACTATCTCTACCTGTTTCAGAAGATTTTAAAAGGGATTATTTCGAATTTAAAGGAAAGCAGACTTATCGAGTACCAAACTATTATGGACAGAATAAGAAAAATATAGTGTATAGCATTCTTGGCTTAGATGAGTCTAATGAGACGATGGAGTTAAAACTACGATATGCGCTTGATCTTTATCAGATACATCTAACGGATGAATTTAAGGAGGCTTATACTCGAATGCGCGTAAATGAGCGAGAAGTGATGATTTCGAGATTGGTTACTGCCCACGAAAAGAAATGCTTGATAAAACAGGTAAAAGACGACAATTTACTTAGAGAGTGTACTTGTACTAATGATAAGCATATGTTTGAACTAAAATCCAATAGCGAATTAGGCATACGCTTCTTCTTTAAAATTTTCGACATGAATCATATCGTATTTTCTTTAATAGGGCATAAGAGTGATTATGGGGATAAGTCTAAGAAGAAAAAAGGTGAAACGGCTCAAAATAAGGATATGAAGCGTGCCTTAGATATAGCTAATCACTATATGGAGTCGAAAATACTGAAGTAAATCGATGAGTCCACTTTGAAAAGAGGTATTTTGAATTCAGTCCGATTAGTATAGTCCATCTGTTTGCGTGTAGCAATGAACTTTATTCGTCCTAAGCTGGTGCTTTCGGACTTTTCCCTGTTTGTTGTTGCTCTGCATGACGATTGTGGGTGAAGCGGTTGCTCCGATAATCATGGGTAAGCATCCAACCCCTATTTTGGCGGTTTGAACAATAAGTGCTACCTTTGCGCCATGTTAAACATTAAATGTTATAAGTATGGCAATAAGTAGTAAAGATCTTGAGAGCCTGTGGCAACGCTATAAAGCGGAAGCGGTACCAGCAGGCATTTCGGTAAATCAATTTTTCGAATCCAATGGAGTTCCTTATCATGTATTTGAAAAGTGGTACAAGAAGAAGTTCCAGGCTCCAAATGTTGTGGAGTGTGTTGTTGCAGGTGCGCCAGATTCAACCAGTGCAGTTCCAACACCATCCAAGCAGGGTAATCCTTCAGCCGGTTTATCTCCAGCTCCGACCGAGGATGCCGTTGTCATCAAGTATGTCAATCTTGGGCTTAGCAATGGTATGAAGGTAAGCCGTCACTTTAGGCCGTCTTGCGTACGTTAATAAAAATATATACCTTTGCCCCGAATTTTAAATTTGGGACAAAATGAATATAAACGAAGAAGGCAAGTACTATGCCTCAATGGTTCGTAAGTTTCGAACCGAGTACAAGAGTAAGAACCTTCATGGGTTCTGTAAAGAACAAAAAGTAAGCTATACCAAGATGCTTCATTGTTTGCGTAATGATTCTTATCGTAAGCCAAGTGCTATGCCAGTGAGTTCAGATGAAGAGCAGGGCTTGCATCCACTGGTCGTAGAACCTGCAGATTCTGTCACGATAGAACCAGCAGTTTTACCTGTTGAGCAAGATGTAGATTTGTTGCTTGATGATATCGAGTTGAACTTTGGCAGTAAGATTAGCTTGCACATAGGTAGCTGTTCCAAGTCAGCTTTGGTTTCACTGATCAAGGAAATGGAGGGAACACTATGTTGAGTTTATCAAGTGGTTTTAATTATTATCTGTGCAGTGAACCCGTAACCTTGCGTTATCGCCATGCTGGTTTGCGCAATTATATCAAGAGTCAACTCCATCGTGATCCAACTAATGGAGACATATATCTTCCTTTCAAAGGACAGTCATCGTGTTCGCATCTATTATTTTCATCATCAAGGCGAGATTCTTACCGAAAAGATTCTCCGTTCCAACCATTTCGTCGAGCCAGTCTTCGATGAGAAAAAGGGATGCTATCATATCTCTTGGGAGAGCTTTGTCTATCTGGTTGAAGGAATCGTTCTAAAAGACCGTAAGGTTGCTTTTAACGATCTGAATGATGAAAATGACGAAGAATTGGGTATGGATATTGAAGAGCCTGCCCAGGGAAAAATAGACGAGAAAGAACTCTTGAAAGAAGCTATTTGATATATAATATTTAACATAAAATATTGATATTCAATGCTTTATAATTTTGTTATCTCAAATATTTTTAGTATCTTTGCAGTATGAAATCAGAAGAGAAATCCATACAGGCCATAAGTGCGCAAGCGCATAGCGAGGCAGCTGACAACAGGTTGCTCCGCAAGAAACTCCAGGCTCGTGACAAACGAGTGGTGGAGCTTGAAGCTATGGTTTCTAACCTGAACAAGCAGCTTTGTGAAAAGGTAGATCAGTTGAATGACATGATGCAAAAACTTGTGGCATTTATGACTGGTAATGGAGAGGTTAATCTTTCAGACTCTCTTCGTGAAGCTGTAGTTGCGGGTGTGCGTGCTGAGTTTGAGGCACGTGAACAAAAACTAAAGGAAACATATGCTAGTGAGTTGGAGAAGCTTACTTCTGATTTCAATGCTCGCTTGGCAGCTAAGCAGAATGAGATAAATCAGTTGAAAGGCATAAATGATGGGGATAATCCGACAACCACAATGCCAAGTAATTCAAACTCGGATTCAACAATGTCACCAGAGGCAAAACTGAAGGCCAGCGAACAGCAGAAGGCAAATATACTTATGTGAAAGGTTTTATCCGTACTTATATTATCCGTCGCAAGAAATATAAGGATTCCAAGGGTAAATGCTATCATGTAAATCTTCCTAAAGAGTATGAGAACTGCATGGGCAGAACATGGGCAACGGAGTCATTGATAGCTCAGATATTGACGATGCATTTTTATTATCATATGACAATCGGAGATATCGAGGCATGGCTGAAAGGCATGGGCTTGAACTATGCTCATTCGACAGTTATGGGGTGGATTGAAATCGGTGCCAATATACTGGAGCCATTGGACGAGCCTCTCCATAAGGAAATCATCGCTTCTGGCAACGTCCATGGTGATGAATCTACATTGGGTTGTAAAGACCAGAGATTGTCTGGTAAGGGTGAGACGATTGAGGATGTGGAGGATGAGCTTCACTTCTTCAAGCGTTGGATATTCTGTTACTATGCGCCAATGTTAGGTTTGACCCAGTTCGTGTTCCATGAGCGTGGTCGTAGAACCCAGGAGGCAGTCAAAAAGTACTTTGAAGACGTAATGGAGAAAATTTACCTCCATAGTGATGGCGCACCTATCTATAAGTGCTACGATGTTGGAGAGTTAATACAACGAATAGCCTGTTTGGTTCATATGCGAAGACCGTTCTTCAAATTGAAGGATTTTTCGGAAGATGCCATGATGATATTGAAGTTGTTTGATGCAATCTTCCGTGAGGACAAGCTGATAAAGGCAGGGTTCTCAATGCCTGATGACATTCGGCGAGAGCGAGTTCTTCGCATAGCTCCTATGCTTAATGATTTGAAATCATATTTGGATAAATTGGCAAAGAACCTTGAGAAGGAGGAAGAACCCGAACTTCTCAAGGCAGTGAACTATGCCCTTACAGAATATCCTTGTATGTTGCGCTGTCTTGCTCGCCTGATGTCCCACTTTGCCAATATCCGAAAGCACAATTTGGATCCTGTGGAGTATCTTTGTGATGTGTTCCGCAGGATCAAGAAAACGGCAAAGGACAAATTGGTAGACTTACTAGCCCATAGATGGCAGCTGGCTACTGTTACAGCTTGGGCATAAAATCAAATAATTTTTTCTTAAAAGATAATAAAAAAGCATTCATTTTATGGCTTAACGTACCTAAAGTGACCGCTTACAATTGGCTAACATTTATGAAAGATATACTGATTTGGGTTATAAAAAAGGAGTAGAGTTGCATGATGACCTAAAAGTCTTATTCAGCTATGAGGCAAAAGAAACAAATAGTAAAGGGCATAAATACAATGCTATGCGTTCTGCATTTGTAAGCTTCTTTACAGATAAGAAAAATGGATTCAACCTTCATACATGCTATTACTGTGATATGTCATACATCAATTATTTTGCATACAAAGGAGGGAAAAGAACACAATTCGACTTAGACCACGTGCTTGATAAGGGACGTTGTCCTATTGTTGCTTTGAGTTTATATAATTTTGTACCTTCATGTCCGACCTGCAATGGTCCACACATAAAAGGACAAAGGCAATTGGTAGCAAATCTTGCTCAAAGAATTAAACTAAGTCCGACATCAGAACAATATGATTTTGAAAACCGAGCGCATTTTTGGGTAAGACCAGTTTCTGGCATTGTGAAAAATGTTGGTTTTTTGAAGCATCAAAATGACTATATGCTTGATATAGATACAAGTATGGATTCTGATTATGAAAAGGAAATCGACTTATTCTTTTTGCGAGACAGATATAACTTCCATAAATGTGAAGCACTTAGATTGGAAGATTTGAAAAGACAATACACTCCTGCTAAAATAAAAGAAATGGCGCGAATCATTTGTAATATAGGGAAAAAACAAACAAAAACGACCAATCTTGTTGCAAATGCTGTTATCCAACAAATTAGAGCAGACTTATTTGAAAATGATTTCATGAATAAACAGCATCGTGCTTTCGGAAAACTACATAATGATATACTCAATGGATAATATCACCCAACACAAATCATTCCTCTGGCATCTCGACATTGAGCCATTCACCTGGAAGACTTGTTACGGAGAGCAATGCCCATCCTTTGTTACAGAAGAGAACAAAGAAGTATGGCGGCGTTACTTGGTAAAACTCATCAAGAAGCATCTGAAGGCTGAGGTGATGAATACTCCTGAGTTCAGGGAGATTGAGACGATGGTGAACTATGAGAAGCTGGTGCGCATCAAAAATGATGAGCAGCGCAAGCGGATGATGGAGAGACAGCGGTATTGGGCTCGGATGGAGCGGCCGAGGATCAACTATATTCCCAAAGGGCTGAGTGTGGATTATGAGGAGGAATACTCCAAATATCTCCTGCAGGAAGTAAGCTTTGAGCCGAGGGACAATGATGACTTCATGGCTTTGCTACGGCTTCTGGAGCGTTGGCACAAGAAGTCCATTCCACAGATACTGGCCAAGAACAGGCCTGATGCTGCTTATGGCATCGCCATGGCGCTGTGCAAGCATATACCATTGCTTATCAACCGAGACGACATACAGGATTTGGTTGGTGAATACAAAAGGCGTATTGGTAAGCTGTTATTTGACAGTTATCAGGCTTTGGTGGTTGCTGTCAAGACTTGGAACCATGAGGAGAAGAGGCAGGAGGTATGTCGTTTCATTACAGAGACGGCTGTTCAATACCCAAATCATCGGGGCATGAAGAAGAAACTGATGGATTTGATGCCGGTGGAGCCTTTTCATGGGGAGCCTTTGGCTATCGTTCGTGAGCCGAATGAATTGGAGAGCTCTCTGATGTAGATATTTTTTTCTGATTATTTTTGACTTTACATACTGACATTTATATAGGACATGATGAGAAATGCACCTGTAATTTTACCAGTGTTCACAACCAGTGTGCCTTTGGATTTTCCGTCTGAAGGCACGTTTGCATTCAACAAAAAGACCAGCAAGCAGTTGGAAGTGACGGTGAGGATCAACGAGCACCAGTACTTCAACATGAACTTCCTGAACCATGACGGTTACATCATGGCATGTTGCCGATGGGCGCATGTTCTTGATTTTGCGGAGAATGGTTATGACCGTTTTGAGCGCATCATCAAGAAACATTTCCGGAAGAAATATCCAGTTATCAGCAGTTTGTATGGACAGCATACTGATACGGCTGAGGACATTCACATATCTACTATCGGCTTTGAGGGGAATCCCAAGGAATGGTACATCTCCATGCGCATCTATGGTGAGAAGTTCGAAGATTTGCTGCATGGTAATTTTCTGATGAACGTGGCGTTTGCCTCTGCCGTAGGTAATCTCTGTATGGCTAGCGTGGATGTGTTCAAGGAAATCATGAAGAGCGATGCCAAGCAGCCGAAGATATTGCTGAAGGAGTTGACGGGTATGGACTCAATTGACAAGGGGTTTGACTTTGGCAATTATCTCGATGCCCGAAATCCTGAGACGGGCGAGATCATATCGACAGCAAGAGAGGATGGCAAGGCTTCGGGGGTGGACTTGCCGAAGGAAATGGAGATGCCTCAGAGTATGGAGGTTTATCCTGTCATCTGCTATCTTCCTATCTTCATGAAGTCGCTGAAAGACATGGATTTTGTCACATTTTGCAATGCCTTGTATTTTGAAATTCATGGCATGATGAGCAAGTTGGAGCAATTTGGGTTCTTTTCTTCCGATGAGTTGGGGGAATTGGAGAAGAATATTGCTTGCTTGGGTGACAAGGTAATTGCTGGAGAAGATGCTGCTGCTGAGCGGGAGTTGATTTCTTCAACAGTTTATCAGTTGTTATCGAAGATGCGCGACTTATTATTGGATGAGAAATTTCAGGTAAAGGAGACTTTGGAAGGTAAGTTGGCCTTGGAACTGGATGTCTATATCAGAAAGCTCATCTGGAGGAAATGGGACACTACCTATCTGGAAGTACAGATCAAGCAGGAGAATGAGATTGCTGCGAAGGTGGAGGCAGATCAGGTTCTTGTCAAGAAAAAGAGTGCTGAATTGAAAGCCGTCATGGAGGGCATGTCATTCAATGCCTTTTTGGTATTCCACAGCAAGATAAACGAATTGATGAAGGGTAGGAAGGCTACTTTGATAAAGTATGTTTTTCTTACTTCAGAGATTCTGAATGATCATCAGCGTAATTGGGCGGGTGCCTACTACTGGCACAACAAGGAGTATGATGAAAGGCAATATAGGAGGTTCAGGTGTCAGGCTGAAAGCCTTGTCATCCTATTTTATGAAAGTATCCTGAGTGGTACGCTCTATGACAGTCATGCCAGGACGAGATATGCTAAAAAGATTTATGGCATGATAGAGGAACTGATGAACAGAGACTGGAGCAAAATGAATGAAACGCTTAAATAATTCAATTGGGTGATGAAAATCAAACTTTATGATTATCAGGAGGACATGAAGGGGCGCATTGAAGGTGAGTTGCGCCTTCATCGATCCGTGATGGCACAAATGCCGACGGGAACAGGTAAGACATACCTGTTAACAGCAGTTATAGACTCTTTTGTGAATGGCAATCCAATGGAGAAAGTATGGATTGTAGCCCATAGAAGAGAGCTGGTGTCGCAGATAGACGAAACCGTAAGAAAGTTCCATTCTTATTTCGCATCAAGCACCTCTTCCCTATTGTCATCCGTCAAGGCGATGTCCATTCAGTGGCTGATGAGACACTATGACGAGATAGAGGAAGAACCGGGAATGATAGTGATTGACGAGGCGCACCATGCCCTTGCCAAGACCTATAAGGAGATGTGGGAGAGATTCCCGAATGCTAAGTTCCTGGGACTGACGGCTACACCTTGCCGATTGAATGGTAAGGGATTCACGGATTTGTTTGACGTTTTGGTGCAGTCGTGGAGTGTTCCTGAGTTTATCAGCAAGGGAAGATTGGCGACATACGATTTTGTGAGCATCAAATCGGATGGTGTGACGCAACGGCTCATCGACTCCTTACAGAAGCGAGGGGCAGATGGTGACTACCAGAACAAGGAAATGGATATGTTGCTGAATAAGAAACCGAGTATAGAAAGGCTCTATCAGAGTTTGGAAGAATTTGGTAAAGACAGAAAGGGCATCGTGTATGCTATCAATATTTCTCATGCTCAGAAAATCACAAAGCTGTATCAGGAACATGGCGTGAAAGCCATAGCCATAGACTCGAAGACACCTGCAGTAGAAAGACAGCAAGACATTGCAGCCTTCAAGAAAGGTGACATCCAAGTGCTGGTGAATGTGGACATCTTCTCGGAAGGATTTGACTGTCCAGATGTGGAGTTTGTACAGTTGGCTCGACCAACGCTGTCACTTGCCAAGTACCTGCAGATGGTGGGACGTGGATTGCGAGTGGCCAAGGGAAAGAAGAACTGCGTAATTATAGATAATGTAGGACTATATCGGGTGTTCGGGTTACCATCGCAAGTATGGAACTGGAATGCTATGTTCGAGGGAAAGCTGAAAGTTGGCAAGAGAAAGGAGACTCCGAAGGATAGAGAGTTTTTCCTGATGAACGAAAAGCAAGACGATATTCAGATTCATCCAGACTCAGAAATGATGATGGTGATGAGCCATGAAGAATTGCTCCAAAGGATACAGTATCGTGAGTTTGTAGATAGCAAAGGGGAGTTTGCCATCATCAAGCTGCCTGATGGAAAGATGACGGTAGTGAACCGGCAAGGAGAACAGGTGATAGAACCAGGCAGCTATTATGACATGAAGCTGTTGGATGGCAACATCCTGTTCTACCGACCTCGCAGAAAGACTGTATGTTACTACGACCTCTTGGCGAGAGTTGTCATAGACGAGGACATTCATGCGAAAGATGCTCCCGAGGTAATCACCATCAATAAATGGGAGTTCGTCGAATATAATGGTCTCTTCAGATCTCGTACCTACGAGTACTTTGCTTTACCTTTTCGCCCTTCCCAATATGACCTATGGAATTATGGATATTATTTGATCTACAACTTTCGACGCTCAACAGCCAGTGGTTGTCAGGAATGGATATATAAAGAGGAGGATGGCGGCTCTATGCGAATGCATAAAGAAAACAGTGAAAAGGTTTGTTTCTTACGTGGCGACCATACTCATGTATATTGGCTGTGCGCCGACCTATACGACAGTGGCATAGTGGTCATGGACAGCCATGAGGATTATTACTTCGTTGACTCCAGCTTGAAAAAGACCTATATAGGTTGCAATCAACCCAAAACAGAAAGCGAGAATTTGATGGTTGCGATGCCTCGGCTTGGCAAACTGGTCTATGAGCGAGAAATGCAGCGCAGGAAAAAGCAAGAGGAACAGGAGTTATTGCTGATGCAAGAGAAGTCGGAGGCAGGGTATGTAGAATTATATCAAGCAGGAAAGAAATGGGGTGTGAAGGTAGATGGTAAAGTTATCGTGCCACCTCTCTACCATAGTATAGCGCAACCAGTCGGTGCCTATTGCGCCTTTGAACAGATTCCCAGACATTGGGGTGTTATGACAGTAAAAGGAAAAGTGATTGTTGATGCCAAATATGAGAAGGTGGAGATTCGTGACAATGGAATCGCCGTGGTAACTGATATTACGGGAAAAGCACAGACAATCCATCTGAAATGATCTACTATATGAGAATGGAATGCTATTAAGGAGGAAATCAAGTTCATTGCCTTCCTGGTCTTCTAGTTGTCCTCTGCATAACAATCAAGCAAGCTTGTTGTTCTAAGTGTTTACGTATCGTTTGCGTTAAAATAATGTAAGAAGTTTGGCGGTGTGAGGGGGATCATGTATCTTTGTATATTCAAAAAGACGTTTTAAACGTTTAAAAGGGGAAGATTATGGAACAAATATTAGTAACTAATAAGTTAGAAGGCTCTTAGTAAGAATCTTCTTGCCAAAAGGTAACTATTCCAAAATAATAATATAATGGACTTAAAGAAAAGCTTTGCAGAAAGATTGCATAACGCTCGATTAATGCGAGGATTGTCTATGCAGCAGCTATGTGATATGATGGACAACGTTATCACCAAACAGACTCTATCCAAATATGAGAATGGGGTGATGCTGCCTAAAAGTGGCATAGTGATAGCCCTGTGCGATGCCCTGGAGATAAACCCGGATTATCTTTTCAACTACAAAAGCTCTTCTCCTAAAAACATACGCTATGGTAAGCTGCAGGGATTGAGCAAGAGGGAAGAAATGGCTATCATCAGTATCATTGAAAATACAATAGAACGAACTGGTGAGATAGAAAATATCTGTGGGAGAGAACATTCGTTCAATTCTATTCCTGCAGAACAGCCGGTAAAGACACTTTCTGATATCTACCAGGCTGCATCCATACTTCGTGAGGCATGGAAAATTGGTAATGCAGCTATCACCAATGTGATAAATCTCTTGGAATCAAATGGCGTAATCACAGCAGAAATTGATGCTCTTGATCCATTCATAAGCCAACATGCTATTCTGGATGACACCATTCCGGTGATTGCCATCAACAGCAACATGGATACAGAAAACTTTCGTTTTGCTGCCCTTAAGGAATTGGCGCATGCCATTCTTTACTTTGATGAGAGTATCGATAACAAAAAGAAAGAGCGTTTTTGCAGCGTCTTCGCCAACGAAATGCTTCTTCCACATGATGTTTTCCTCTCTGTAATAGGTGAAAAACGTCATGAGATAGCCTTGATGGAGCTGAAATATCTACAGAGTGAGTATGGCATTTCAGTGGATGCTCTGATGTCTAAGGCAAGATATCTCGGTGTTGTTTCTTCAAATCACTATTCCGATTATTGCAAGAACCTTGGCAGTGCTGATTCCACGAAGAAATCAGAACCAGGCTCCATTACCAAGGAGAAGGTCACAAAGTTAGAGAGTAGGGTTTACAGAGCATTGGCAAGCGGTATCATCACCCAATCCAAGGCTGCTGCCCTGCTGAATACCACCACGGTAGATGTTGTACGCAATTTTGTGATTGTTTGATATCAATAGAATAAATAACTAACACATCTTAAATATGAAGAAGATAATTTTGTTTCTTCTTGCTATCCTGTATGTGGGGATATGCAAGGCGCAGCTCTCGGCAGCAGACTGCAAGTATGTATTGGAAATATTCTGCAGGAACTACTATGGTTCCTGCTTCGATGGGAAGACGTATGTGCCCAACACCATCATCATTACAAGTGTGGGCATTGACCAGAATAGCGGTGGAACCTTTGTGTCCGGGCTTCATTCCTATCAGGGACAGTATATTCCGTTCCGGGGGAGAAAGACCCATACCAATGTGCAGTTCAACGCTGTGATCGTCCGTCAGCCAAAGCGTGACTATGTGGTTTTCAACAAATGGTATGAACCGGACATGCTCAACCGTAAAGGTGGATGGGAGACCGGGCAGAGACTCATTACCTACAAATAGTGACAGTATCGGCGAATCGGTACCACTGTAGCGCATGAATCGGTACCATCATAGCACTGCATTCGGTACCATCGTATCACTTGAATCGGTACCATCATAGCGCACCAATCGGTACCAAAAAGATGTAAAGTTCTGCTCATGTATAATAATAACCGCCTATCTTTGCAGAAGAATTTTAAAATCTGTATAGATATGGCACAAAGT
>CDZG01064664.1_pt1 | contig 17974 bp, 11 predicted proteins | sample 557741 | NCBI WGS metagenome assembly CDZG01 (sample SAMEA3182086, study PRJEB8094) | gut metagenome | biome: human; feature: gut; material: Stool; isolation source: human stools | place: Canada | collected 2013-01-21
TCAACAAAATATCATATGATATTTTGTTTATAGATGATTAAGCCTGCATCAATATCCTTCATTTTGAGTTAAATTACTATTAACTAATATGTCATTAGCAGGAATAGGCCATAAGTAATTTTTATTAGGATCAAACGACATTTTGTAGAATGTAGTAATGTATCCTGCTTTTTCCATCGGTGAAAGATCTGGTAATCCGTCTTCATCGATCTTGGGAATACCTCCGATTGGGAAGTTCCCGTCATCCCAATTTTTTAATATTGTTAGGAAGTCTGCAGGTAAAGCCAAATTAGATTCATCTCCTGTCAACCCATTCCAGTCTGCAGAGCCTGACCATGCACGAGATAAATAATACATGGATTTGTTATGGGATTTTTCAGCTATACGCCAACGTAATAAGTCGCGATAACGTAATCCCTCAAATGCAAATTCGGAGCGACGTTCCATTCGAATTATTTTACGTAATACAGCCTGCGAAGCTACTTCTACGCGAGGATAACTTATCCCTGTCCCACGATAAGCTCTTTCACGTATTAAATTAATAGTTTTATCCAAGTCTTCTTGTGTACATTGCCCCAATTCATTTTTTGCTTCGATGTAAGTCATTAGAACTTCAGCATACCGAAGATATGGATAACAATTGTCTGAAACTCCACTGTAACTATTGTAATCTTTCCAATTGTCTTTTACAAATTTACGAAGCATTAATCCATTATAGGCAGAATGTTGATTAGAAGCTTTAGAATCATTGTTAAGAACCATTTCGCCTGTAGATTCCTCATAAACTTTATTTGCATAAGGACTAGGGTTATATTCATAACCTAGTGTAATATATTCTGGATATTTCTGAGAAAATGTCCCATCAGTTTTAGATTTCTCATATTCTGCGTAATCACTGGAATATTTAGTTTTAAATGGTTGGATGGTCATTGCTAAACGAGGATCTCTATTTTCAAAAGGATCTTTTGGATTATAGAGAGGAGATTCATCGATAGGAAGACCGTCAACACAAGTGTAAGAACAGAGCAATTCCAATGAAGGACCTTGATTTGCATATCCACCTAACTTTCGAATAACGTAATTTTTGATGCCAGAGAAAAGGCCAAATCCTGTTTTTAAGGTTAGGTTTCCTTTGAAATAAAACATTAGCTCTGGAGAACTATCTGCGATAAAAAGATCTTGATAATTCTCATGTAATTTATAAATGTTTAAATTCATACAATCTTCTGCAGCATTGATTGCAGTTTGCCAATCTCCATGGAAAAGAGCAAAGCGAGCTTTAAAGCCTAGTGCTGCACCTTTTGTTGGGCGTTGTTGAGCTGAATATGAATCAGGTAAGAATTCAATAGCCTTATCTAAGCATTCGTAGGCATAGGCTAGAACTTCTTCTTTTGGAGAACGTACAGCTACATAAGCTTCATCCAAATTCATTCCTTTATTTATAACACAATCTCCCCAATATGAAGCTAATTCTCCATAAGCGAATCCGATCATGAAATACGCCTCTCCTTTATATTGATTAATTTTTGCTTCACTTAGTCCGCTTGCTGTTCCATTATCCAAAGCTTGCAAAATTTTATTAGCCCGGGCTATTGCCTTATAAAGAGAATTCCAACGGGTTGAAGCTTCTCCCCATTGTGAAGTAACCGTACCTAATGTGATTTCATTAGATCCATTTCTATTTAATAAGTCATCATCCCAATCAATTGCATCTATAGGGAAAAAATCTGGTCGCCATAAATCGTTAAGAGCCATTTCGATTTCGGTTTCGTCATGGTACCAATTTTCACTTGATCCTTCTGATAAAGGATTTAAATCAAGATCAGCACAGGATGTCAAGCATAGAGCTATAATCCCTGTTGTTAAAAATTTATTTATTATATTCATATTGCTGTTTTAATTAAAATGATACATTAAGGCCAAATATATAAGAAGATGTAATAAGATCGCTACTGCGGTTCCATTCTGGATCATAACCTTCTGGGTATTTAGAGAAAGCAGGGAGATCATTGGCACTGAAGTAAACCCTTAATTTATTGACAAAAAACTTCTTGGTAATATTTGACGGAATTGTATAGCCTAAAGAGATATTCTTGATACGCATATATGCGCCATTAAATAGATAGAAATCACTGTTGGCGTAAATATTAGCATCATTAGTTGTCAATTTCGGATATTTCGCTTTAGCGTTTTCCTCATCTGTCGCATTTGGACTCCAATGGCTTTCAATTAAATTTAAAGGGCAAGAGTATGCTTGATACTGGAAAGGCGGCAGAGGCCATGACCAATATTTTAATTGGTGCCCTATACCTTGGAAAGACAAATTAAAGTCAAAACCTTTCCATTCAGCCCAAAGTGATCCACCATATTGCATTTCAGGTAAGGAATTACCCAAACGAACGCGGTCTCCAGACGCAGTTATAATACCATCTCCATTAATATCTTGGTAGCGGATATTTCCTGCTGAATCATTGTTCGTTAATACGGGGATTTTATTTCCATTTTCGTCATACATTGCAGCTTCATTTAGGATTATCCCTAAATTCTTATATCCATACCATTCTTGATAGTATGACCCTTCTTCCGTTATTTTATTATTATCAATATTTTGCCGATCAGCCATATAACCCATTCTAGAACGATAGTCTGAGAGGTTGAAACTTATTCCATAACGGAAATCATTGATTTGATCACTCCATGAAAGTTCCAGATCCCATCCTTTAGTATTCATATCGGCCGCATTATTTTGTGGAGCGTTATAACCAAAATATGATGGGAAACCGACTTGCATTAGCATATCAACGGTCTTTTTATAGTAATAGTCAACAGATCCTCGTAGGCGATTGTTTAAAAGTGAAATATCTGCACCTAATCCGTAAGTAGTAGTAGTTTCCCAAGCCAGATCATTAAAAGCATAGTCTGTTTGATAAGCTGTTTGTACTACATCTGCTACTCCAGTAGAGGCATTTGGAAGAAAACCTGTTCCAAAGGTCAATTTGGCTTGGTAAGGGAATTCGGAACCGATACGTTCATTACCTAATTGTCCTATTGAACCTCGAAGCTTTAAATAATTTACAACATTCTTGTTAAACCAAGGTTCCTCAGAAATTACCCAACCAGCGCTAACTGAAGGAAAAGTTCCCCAACGATGTCCATCCGCGAAACGAGAGGAACCATCCGAACGAATATTGGCTTGTAACATATATCGATCGGCCCATGAATACATGATACGACCAAAGAATGATCTATATGCATTATGTCCTGCACTTCCACTATTATATTGGTAGTCTTCCGGCCCCAAATTTAGATAGGGGAAATTATCTAGCGTATAGTTTGTTCTAGAAGCCCCTTCATTCTCCCATTTGTAGGAATAATCTTCGTAACCTGCCATTAAACCAATAGAATGCCGCTTTATTTGGAATTTATAGTTGGCATAAAACTGCATTGTCAGGCTACGGGTATCATTACGTGTCTCATTTAAGCTAGTAGAAGAGTAACCCACTCCAGGAATTGCATCACCATTAATCCGGTATACATCATATGCCGTTTTATGGTCTTTACCTTTATTAAAAGTATACCGTGGCGCTGCAACGGCAGTAAGCGTTAAGCCTTCAATGGGAGTAAGATCTAATTGGATTTTACCTCCAGCTCGATAATATTCAGATTTATTTATTCCACTTAAATCATGCTGTGCTATAGGATTGTCACCGTCTTTCCCATCAGCATAGCTGCCGTCTGCCCAAAAAGCATTGTAAATTGGGGCCGAAAACATATAGCTATACATGCCAGTATGTGGAGTATTGGTTTGCGAGTAAAGTAAATTTAAATCTACATTCGCATGAATCCAATCATTTATTGTATAGTCATTGTTTGATCGAACATTAAAGCGCTCATAATCTTTATTGTTATATAAAGCTTCGGATTCATAATAATTAAGGCTGAAGTTAGTTTTTAGCTTTTCTGTACCACCGCTGAGTGAAAAAGAGTGGCGCTGATGATGTGTCGTTTTTTTCAATGCTAAATCTAAGAAATCTGTATCTGGATACAAATCAGGATTCTCAGCTCGTAGTTGAGCATAATTATTAATCAAGTCTTCAGAATAAGCTGAATTTAGTGATGAAGCTCCATCGTTATATGCAAGTTCATTATATCCTGTCATCCATTGTACTGCATTAGCAAATTTGGGGACAGCAGTTGGGGCATCAATACCATACTCAACATTATAAGAAAGATGGAAATCTTTATTTTTAGCTCGTTTGGTTGTGATCAAAACAACACCTGCAGCAGCACGCGAACCATAAATGGCAGCAGAAGCAGCATCTTTAAGTACTTGAATATCCTTTACATCCTCAGGTGCTACATCATTAATTTCTCCAGGAATACCATCGATAATAATTAACGGGTCATTTGTAGACAAAGTCGTAACACCTCGTACTCGGATTGTAGCACCTGCAGAAGGATCTCCACTGGAACGAGTTATCTGTACACCCGCCATTTGTCCTTGTAGTTGACTAGATAATTGAGGAGAGTTTCGCATTTGTAGCTTTTCTCCTCCTAAAGATGATGTTGAACCTGTTAAATCGATTTTTCGAGCAGTTCCATATCCCACAACTACCAACTCATCCAAAGCTTCTGCGTCTTCTTTTAAAGCTATAGACAATGTTTTTTGATTTCCTACTTTAATTTCCTGGTTGGCATAACCGATATAAGAGATTTGCAAGGTTACTCCTTCTTCTACTTCCAATGAGAATTTACCATCCATATCGGTAATGGTTCCGTTGGTGGTACCTTTTACCATTACATTAGCACCAATCACAGGCATACCAGATGGATCAACAATGGTTCCGGTAACAACTTTTCCGGATTGTTGAACCACAGCATCTTTCTGCATCAACAGGATGTTATTTCCCTGCATGGCATAAATAATGTCTGTCCCAACAAACATTTGGTTTAACACTTCGGCAACCGTTTCGTTGTTTGCCTGGATCGTCACAGTGTTGTTCAGATTTACTTTGTCATGATTATAGACAAACAGATAATCTGTCTGTTCTTCGATTTGCTTGATGACTTCTTTCGCCTGCTTCTGGTTCGCATGGATATTTACCCGCAGATTTTGTGAGTTTACATTCAAAGCAAAGGCCGAAGAAACACATAATACTCCAAATAATGAGGTTAACTTCATCACTCTAAAAATGTGCTTAAATTCGGTTAACAACAAGGCATTTGATACCTTGATCAACTTTTTATTCATAACTTTGTTGCAATTAATTTGTTGGTATTCGATTTAATTCCCGTTAGTGTCAGAATACTGACTTTTTTGAGCCGGGTTATGTGGCAGCAGTACCCGGCTTCTTGTTTTGTTCTTTCATTTATCCATAGGCTCTTTATTTTATTGTTATTACATTCTGTTCGTTATCCTTTACATAACGGAAATGATGTTCCATCTGTAAAACCTTCAACACCTGTTCCACACCGTCTTTGCTCCGGAACTTTCCCGTATAACGTTCCTTCAAAAAGGCTTGGTTTCGATGTTGTATCTTCACATCAAAATACAAAGACAGCTTATCCATGATATCAGATATCGGTTCATTCTGAAAACAGATCAAACCTTCTTTCCATTTGAAATAATCCGGATTCTGGATAAGTCCCGAATAATATTGCCCGTCCTTGAAATAAACCATCTCTCCCGGTTTCATCGAATGAAGTTCCCGCAACCTTGATGATTCCAGTAAGACTCTTCCTTTTAATAAAGCTACTTCAAAGTCGGCTTCTTCTTCATAGGCCGAAACATTAAATTCTGTTCCCAATACTTTTACATCCACTTTAGAAGTCTTTACGACAAATGGCACTTTTTCATTCCGGCGGACTTCAAAATAAGCCTCTCCTGAGAGTTCCACCGACCGAGTATCTTTCTGAAAAGAAAGTGGATAAACCAATTTGGAATGAGCATTCAGCCATACCTTCGTACTATCCGGCAACGTCAGTTCTGCGCGTTGCCCGGCTGGTACATATAAAGTTTGGTACAGAGGTCGTTCTTCCATATCTTGTTCTGACTGTCTGAACTCCCATCCGTATTGAATGCCTAATACCAGTAAGATCACAGCTGCGATCTTGACGAGTTCGACTCCTATCGAACGAAGCTTTATTTGCTTTGCCCGTTTCCGGAGTGTTTGAGCAGCCGACTGGTTCATCACGGAGATGTCGAATGCTTTATGTAAAGCCATGAACTCTTTTACATGCGCTTCATCCGCATCCAGCCAATCGACAACTTGTTCCGCTTCTTTTGCCGTTACTCGTCCTTCAATATATCGTTGTAATAATTCGTAATCCATCTGTTTTTTATCCGTTTCATTAATATGACAATTCAACCCGAAAAATCCCTGAACAAAAAATCCACTTTTTTCAGAAAAAAATCAAAAAGTCGATATTCTAGTATATTTTATCTGTTTCGTGTTAGGAGAAATAACTGATATTCTTTTTCTTTGTTCTATCAAATAAAAACGGATTGCAAACCTAAACAACAAAATGACATGAGAACTATTTGGAGTTTATTGGGTGCCACGTTGCTATTGACGGCTTGTGGTACAAATCAGCAAGAGCAGATGGCGTTTCAAAACACGATTCCAATCGAGCCAAATGACAGTAAAGAAATGATTATCGAAAAGGCGGCTCACGTGGTTCCAACAGAAAACCAGTTGGCTGCTCTTCATAATGAATACATTGCGTTTATCCATTTCGGTCCCAATACATTTACCCGCCGTGAATGGGGAACAGGTATGGAAGATCCCAAAATCTTCGATTTGAAGAACCTGGATACCGACCAATGGTGTGAAACCATGAAAGCGGCCGGCATGAAGATGGTTATTCTGACAGTGAAGCATCACGATGGCTTTGTATTGTGGCAAAGTCGTTATACGACTCATGGAATTATGTCGAGTCCATTCCAAAATGGGAAGGGAGATGTATTGAGAGATTTATCTGCATCTTGTCAGAAATATGGACTAAAGTTGGGTATTTATCTTTCTCCGGCTGACTTATTCCAGATAGAAAGTCCGGATGGTCTGTATGGAAACCTGAGTAAATATACCAAAAGAACGATTCCACGTGAAGTGCCGGGTCGTCCGTTTGCCAACCAGACTAAGTTTGAGTTTGAGGTAGATGATTACAATGAGTATTTCCTCAATCAGCTGTTTGAATTGCTGACTGAATACGGTCCTATTCATGAAGTATGGTTTGACGGAGCACATCCGAAGCGGAAAGGTGGACAGCGGTATAACTATACTGCTTGGAAAGAATTGATTCACACGCTGGCTCCGCAAGCCGTTATCTTTGGCCGGGAAGATGTCCGTTGGTGTGGTAATGAAGCCGGGAAAACAAGAGATACCGAATGGAATGTCATCACTTATCCGCACAATCCGGATACAGCAACGGTTTTCGTAGATATGACAGATACAGATCTGGGCAGCCGCGAGGTTTTGTATAAAGCGAAATACCTGCATTACCAACAGGCAGAAACGAATACCTCTATCCGTGAAGGTTGGTTCTATCGGGATGATACACACCAAAAAGTAAGAAGTGCCGACGACGTGTTTGATATTTACGAACGTGCTGTAGGCGGCAATTCAACCTTCCTGTTGAATATTCCACCTAATCGCGACGGACGTTTTTCTCCAGCCGATGTAGCCTCTCTGACGGAAGCAGGCAAACGGATCCGTGAGACTTACGGTACCAACTTGTTGGAAGAAGCCAAAGGTCCGGAAGAAGTTTTGGATAAAGATGAAAATACGTATGTGGAACTGGATGGTAAGAAGAAAGAGATCACAATCTCAACGCCTCAACCTATTACGTTCAATCGTTTGCTCTTGCAGGAAGCAATCACTTCTCATAGCGAACGAGTAGAAAAACATGCGGTAGATGCCTGGATAGACGGCGAATGGAAAGAGATTGCCCAGGCTACAAATATCGGATACAAACGAATCCTCCGTTTCCCGGATGTGACAACCGACAAGATCCGCATACGCTTCCTGGAGAACCGGGCGAATCCGGCTATCCATACCATTACGGCTCATCATTATCAGGCACGTCCGCCTCAGTTGGATTTCATCCGTGATTTGTCCGGAAATGTCAGGATCGAGCCAAAGGTACAGAACTTCAAATGGAATCAGTATGGCGAGAATGCGTCCAAGAACTTAAGTCAAGGTTATACCATTTATTATACAACAGACGGCAGTACTCCGACCACCTCATCTACCCCCTATACAAAGCCGTTTAAGATGGAAAACGGAGAAGTGAAAGCTTTTGCGGTATTAAATGAGATGGAAGGTACCATGCAATCGGATCGTTTCGGATGGATCAAACAGGATTGGAAACTGGTATCAGCCAGCAGTGAAGCCGATAATCATCAGGCTGCCTTGGCATTCGACGAGCAACCTTATTCTTACTGGTTGTCAAAAACCGGAAAGAATCAATCTATTGTCATCGACTTGGGAGCTTCACGTGAACTCAAGGGATTTGCCTACACACCGCAAACAGTCAATGCAGAAGGCATGATGGAAAAAGGAGTATTCTACATCAGTGCTGACGGCAAGAGTTGGAAAAAGGTCGAAGATTTTGAATTCGGAAATCTGATCAACGACCCAACCAAGCGCCAGCATTGCTTCCAGCAACCGGTTTCTGCCCGCTTCGTTAAAATAGAAGCCACCCGCATCGCCGCCGGAGGTCAAGTAGTAGCTATTGCAGAATTGGATTTGTTCTAAACTTCACGAAACATCTTTCGTAGAATTAACTCATATAGAAAAGCCCCTCGGAGAGATTCGAAGGGCTTTTCTCTTTTTCCCGGTCTTTCTTTAATATCCCGGATTTTGCGTCAGCTGTTTATTCAGTGTAAGTACATTGTCGGGGATCGGGAAAACAGTGGTATAACCATTTTCTTCTTGTGGTAACTGTGGGCGACTGCTATAAGTCCTCGTAAACCGACCAAAGCGAACCAGGTCTTGTCGGCGCCAGCCTTCCCAAGCCAATTCCAACTGGCGTTCTGCCAGAATGTTCTCAAGCGTAGCTTTCCGTTCCGGCATTCCTACCCGCCGACGTACTTCGTTGAGTTCGCTGTCACCATTTTCTCCATTTCTCACTTTAGCTTCACTCTTCATCAGCAAGGCATCCGCATACCGGAAAAGGACGATATCATTGTCAGATAATTTCCCGTCTTTCGTTCCCTGACTATCTACTTTGTATTTCTTCATCCGCGCTCCTGCCGTCTTCTCAACTGCCAGTCCTGAAAGATCCAGCTGAATATCCCAAGGAAGATACTCCAAGACCGTTCCATTATCCAACCGAACCGTATCACCGTTCAAGTCGAATACTACTCCTGCAAAATAGCAGGTGTCAAAACGGGTATCGACAGAATCCGTTCCATAACCAAATGTGTGAAGGGCTTCGATGGTAGCACTCGATCCATTCTCGCCTCCCAACCCATACGCCTTTGCATGATTATAATGACGGGAACGGAACAGATTCTGCATTTGGTTCGCATATAAATTCTTATCCATCGGGATGGTAAAGACATTCTCTTCCGAACCTTCGTTATAGACTTTGAAGTTATCGGTATAAGCCGGAGAAAGCCGGTAACCGCAGACTGTCAGCGAATCACAATACGCCATCGTTGTTTGCCAGGCATTCAGGTAACGGTCGCCAACCTTAAAATAAATAGACTTCCCATCCGGACGAGCTGTAGTCGTCCACCGGTCATGCAAATAGACTTCGCAGTTTAATGCCAGTTTAGCCAACAGGAAAAAAGCTACCGGGCGCGTCACCCGTCCGTAATAATCACCCGGATAATTACTTCGTTCCAAACTCAAATCGGGTAATGCTACCTGAAGTTCATCCACGATAAACCGGAAAACCTCACTCCGTTCGCTTTGCTTAACATCTTGCATAGGCGTGGATGACGACAATACCAACGGTACACGTCCGAAAAGATCTACCAGATAATAATAGTATAAGGCACGGATTGCCCGGACTTCCGCCAAATAAGGCGATAATTCGTACTCCGGATGTTGCTTCTGCAAGGTTTGTAAGATTTCCAAAGATTTATTACTTAATACGATTACCTTATACAGATATTCCCAGGTCGCCTGAATTGCGTAATTATTCGTTCCCCAACGATGTAAGAACAGTCCTTGCCAGAAACCACCGTCGTACCAGTCGCCACCCCGTGTCGGGAGCATAGCTTCGTCCGTCGTAAACGTATTCAAGTCGTACACGCCGCGATACGTTCCTTGCAGACCTTGACTATCACTATTTCCTCCTATATAATTATATAAGGTAGCAACTGTATTCAGATAAATATTGGCTGGCGTATCAAAAGCTTCTTCCTCCGAGATCTGATCACGCGGATGCTCTTCCAGGAATTTACTACATCCCATTAATAGGAAAAGACTACTTATATATAGAAACAAACTGAACTTCTTCATACCCGACAAACATTAAAATTGGAAATTCAAACCGATTGAATACGAACGGGCCACCGGGTAATTCCGTTTATCGTCAACTCCCAGCATACTATTCACAATCGAACTATTAATCATTGGCGTCAAACCGGAATAAGCGGTTATGGTTGCCAAATTATTCACAGACGCAGACAGGCGTAAGTACCGAATATATTTCTTCAGTTTTCCCAAAGGAACATTCCAGCCGACTGTCAGATAATCAAAATTGACATAGTCTCCGTTTTCCAACCAATAATCGGTAGCAGTCTGGTCTTTGATTCGTTGTTCGGGAGCACCTTTCATAACGTTATAATCCGGGAAACTTCCCATATTCATATAACTCAGTGCCGTTCCATTATAAATCTTATGTCCGAATGCCCCATTAATCTGCAGGGAGATATCGAAGTTCCGGTAACGGAAACTGAAGTTTGAACCCAGCATTGCCTTCGGTGTGGCTTGTCCCGCCACATAACGGTCTTCTCCATCCTCCAGATTGACACCGTTTCCATTCAAGTCCGCCACTTCGTAGCGATAACTGCCGTCAGCCTGTTCTACCAATCCGGTACAATGCGGTAGATAGAAAACGCCCAACGACTCTCCTACAATCTGATATACAATATGATTGTTTCCTCCGTGAAAACCTGCTCCGTTCAGACTGGCAATCGGCGTATATTGCGGTGCCGACATATATTGCCCGTTATACATACCGCTTAACGACAACAGTTTATTCTTCTGAAAGGCAACATTCACGTTGATATTCAATTCCATATCTTTCTTCTGAAGCGGAGTGATACCTAACCCCAATTCAACTCCACTATTCTCCATCGAACCCAAATTTGCTAATAACTTATTATAAGCAAACGGAGGGACACTGACATCATACAGATATAACATATCACTCGTTTTAGCATGATAATAATCTGCCGCCAGAATCAGCCGATTCTGGAAGAAACCGGCATCCAGTCCGACATTGAACGTCCGCTTCACTTCCCATTTTAAATCGGGATTGGCATTTCGGATCACACCCATCGTAACAGTCGGTGCTCCGTTTACCGAAACAACCCCATTCGGTTTCATCAACTGTAAAGAATTATACGAATCAATGGCTCCTAAATTTCCTGAAACACCATAACCCGCACGCAGTTTCAGGTTATTCAGAAACGAGACATCTTTCAGAAAACCTTCTTCCGACAAAATCCACGCCAGAGATGTAGAAGGGAAGAAGCCCCACCGGTTATTCTCTCCTACTTTCGACGAAGCATCTGCACGGGCATTGGCGGTCAGGACATACTTCCCGTCGTACACATAATTGAAACGTGCCAGGAATGAAGCCAACCGGGGCGATTCATAAAACGAACCCGTACCTTCCCACAAGCGGACAGCACCAGCCTGCAAGTTATTATATCCATACTGATCGGTAGTAAAGTTGGTCACAGTGGTATAAAATCCGGTCAGAATCTTTTTCTGGACTTCCGCCAATCCCAGGACATCCAACTTATGCTTTCCCCATGTATTGGTATAGCTCAGCATCATGTTCCCGAGCAAATCTTCCGTCTTGTTTTCCCCTTTGTAAGCTTGTCCGTGTGCCCAGACCGAAGTGGGCAAATACTGCGAATTTTCTATGACATTATAGGAATACGAGCCAAAAACCGAAAACGTCAGATGCCGGTTCAGTAAAAGTGAGAGTTTCATGTGGGTATTGAAGTGAGCATTCGACTCATCATCCTGTACATCCAGCCAAGCCAACGGATTGGTGATCTGACTGGCATTCGTAATCTGATCCCACGAACCAGTTTCCGGATTTCGATGATTGGGGAAAGTCGGATTGAATGTCGCTGCCGAATAGAAGGTCTTTTGTTCATCCGTCAGGTAATTGTTTTTCTGCAACGAACCAAACAAACCCATATCCAACTGGAAACGATCCTGAAAGGCCTTCTGCGAAAGATTTACCTTGGCGGTAAAATTCTGATAAGCATTATTCTGTACCACCTCTTTCCGGTCCATCATACCAATAGAAGCCCGGTAATTGGTCGTATTCGTTCCGCCTCCAAAAGCTATATGGTGATTTTGCATGACTCCCAAACGAGTAATCTCTTCGGGGAAATTCGTCTGGTTGCCTAAATCCAGAATATCCATATTCAGTTGTCGCGCTACGGCCCGGAATTCATCGGCAGAAAGCATTTCCAGATTCTTATAAACAGACTGAACACCGTAATTCCCGGTATAACTTACCCGAAAAGATTCACTTTTCCCTTTCTTGGTTGCTACCTCAATTACGCCAGAAGCACCCCGCGATCCGTACTGAGCAGTCTCGGACGCATCTTTCAAAATCGTGAAACTCTCAATATCTGCCGGATAAATCGTATTCAATGCACTCAAATCTGCCGATACACCGTCAATAATTACCAAGGGATCATTTCCTCCCGTCAGAGAAGTTGTACCTCTGACACGTACCGACGACAGCATCGCTGCCCGGTTTTCCCCTGAAGAAATACTGACACCTGCCGATTGTCCGCTCAAAGCTTCCAAGGGTGTCGTTACAAATCCTTTATTCATCCGCTTTTCAGAAACTTTATCGACAGCACCCGATAAGGTTTGTTGGTTTCCGACGGCATATCCGATCTTGATTTCCTCCACTCGCAATGAATCTATCCGCAATGTATCTGAAGAGATTAACTCCACTTGCCCCTTCGCGCCCAGCGAAAAACCCAGGAAACAGGTTATCAATAACGGGCACACATGTGTTTTACTGGTACGATCCATAAAGCTTTTTATTTCAAAACAAGTAAACTCAAAAGAAAGTTTACTTTCATTAGCTTTAATTTACAGAAACCACCAAAACACCGGTAAATAATCTTTCAAGGCTATGCGAAGTACTTTCAATGATTTGGTAATATGATATTCTACACTTTTGGGAGCCAAGTGCAAGGTTTCGGCTATTTCCTTTACCGACATCTGTTCGTATCGGCTCATGATAAAGATCTGACGTGTCTGTTCGGGCAAAGAAGCCAATGTATCCTCCAGAATACGGGTTATCTCCGAAGAAAACATCTCTTCCGGATTACAGGCCTGCAAGGTAGCGATCCGATAAGAAGTATCCCGTACCTGCTTGTCCGAAATATCTTTCATTGCCTCCCACTCTATAGCCTGATGTTTCAAATAATTCAATGCTTTATTCTTCAAGATAGTCGTCAGCAATGCCAATGGAGTATTTACCGTTTCAGTCTTCAAAGTCTCCCATAATTGAATCAAAGCCTCTGAAGCAATATCCTCGGCCACCATATCATCACGTACATACGACTTCACAAACAGGAAGGATCGCTTGTAGTACTGCGTATATAATCCACTGAAACTGATATTATTCATGGCATAAGAAGTATATTCTTCCAATCGAATCCGCAGTAAAGTTAATGAAAAGTTCGTATCAACAAAGAAAAAGGTAAGAGTATTTACGTAAAAATTAATTTACTTTTAATTGATTCACCTTGGTGAATTAAACAAATCACCCAGGTGAATTAATCAATTCAGCTATATGAATTAATTGATTCACCCGGGTGATGCAAACTAAAGCTTATCTATTTTAACTTAATTATCACCTCTGATACAAGAGTTTATCACCTATTAAAAATGACTGCTTCCATCGAAACAATGCGTACATACCTTACATTTAGGTAATCCGATTGCTTCTATCAGTGTTTCCAACGTATTGAATTTCAACGAACTCAAGCCGAAACGTTCTGCAATAATGGATACCATTTTCTTATACTCCGGAGAATCGGTAGTAGCATACTTGTCCAGATTCTTGTTTTCATCGCCTTCCAGTTCCTTAATAATACGGCGTGTGATCAATTCCAAATCACTCTTGGAAGAAGTAAATCCGATGAAAGGACAACCATAAATCAACGGTGGACAAGCAATACGCATGTGTACTTCTTTGGCTCCATAATCATACAGGATCTTTACGTTATCCCGCAACTGAGTTCCACGGACAATCGAATCATCGCAGAACAGAATCCGCTTACCTTCCAACATTGAACGGTTCGGAATCAGTTTCATTTTGGCTACCAACGAACGTAACTCCTGATTGGCCGGAGTAAAACTGCGGGGCCAGGTCGGCGTATATTTAGCAATAGCCCGATGATAAGGAACTCCTTTTCCTTCAGCATAACCCAAAGCCATGCCTACTCCCGAATCCGGAATACCACAGGCACAATCTACTTCCGAATGGTCTTTCTGTCCCATCTTGTATCCACAGGCAAAACGAACTTCCTCAACATTCTTCCCTTCATAGCTGGAAACAGGGAAACCATAATATACCCACAAGAACGAACAAACCTGCATACCTTCATTCGGCTTACGTATTTGTTCCAATCCGTCAGCACGCAAACGGATTATTTCGCCCGGTCCAACGAATTTTTCTATCTCATACCCTAGATTTGGCAAGCTACTCGATTCGCTTGTTGCTGCGTATGCTCCGTCTTTCTTCCCAATGACAATCGGAGTTCTTCCCCATTTATCACGGGCAGCAATAATGCCGTCTTCCGTCAACAACAGCATCGAACAAGATCCTTTGATCCGGTTATACACATTTTCAATACCTTCCACGAAATCTTTACCTTGCGTAATCAACAAGGCAACCAGTTCCGTCTGATTCGTCTTTCCGGAGCTTAATTCAGAAAAATGCATATTGACAGCCAGCAAATCTTTTTCCAGTTCGTCAATATTATTGATCTTAGCTACCGTAACAATCGCAAACTTTCCTAAATGAGAATTGATAACGATTGGTTGTGCATCCGTATCACTGATGATACCAATACCGGCATTTCCTACGAATTTAGGCAAAGAAGCCTCAAACTTGGTTCGAAAATAAGAACTTTCCAGATTATGAATAGAGCGAGTAAACCCATTTTCTTTATCGTATGTCGCCATACCGCCTCTACGGGTTCCCAGATGTGAATTGTAGTCCGTACCATAGAACAAATCAGTAGCACAGGCCGACTTTGAGATAGTACCGAAAAAACCACCCATTGTGTTTATTCTTATTATTAAGTTTTTGAAATATGGGCGCAAAAATACAAAATATCGGCCATCTGTAAAAAAGGTGCAGTCAAAAAACATCTTAATTTGTGGTGGATACACTTTACATTTTGTCAGTCAAGAAACCCTTTATCGGCAGAAAGCCTCTCACAAAAAGCATCTTTCTTCATCTCCGATTAAACGAAAATTCAAAAGCCTGTCACTTTCATTGAATCGGTCATTACCCAATTCGCTGATTTTACTATAAATTTGCCAGCAAAGGGAAGATCGTGCATGTATCCACATTGTCATCCGGATGTCATCGGATATTCATCCCTGAAAAATAAAAAAGCAGTTACTTTACAATCTATTCAATGAATAAGCAGATGAAACTAAAACACATGTACAAACAGTTAAGCCTGCTGGCTTTTATCGCCATCGGTTCCATCGGATCATTAATGGCTCAGTCCCGTATTTATATTCATTCGCACAATGATTATTGCCAAAGTGTACCTTTTTATCAGGCCTATTCCCAAAAGGTATATTCCATTGAAGCCGATATTTATACCAATGCCGACGAGACTGGTCTGCTGGGCACCACGTCAATACGCCTGTGGAATCGTAACTTTAGGTAATATAGCAGATGCAACACCGGCAGCCTTTTACGGACATACCACGGAACGAGATCAAACCGACGAAATTACCCGCTGGTTATTAAAAGGCAACTTGACTTTACTCAACGGTTCCGGCATGTCGGCACTTACAGATAGAAAAGACGGTACAAACCTCAAGGACGAATTATCCAAACAATACCTTATCTCTTCCTCTATAGAGGAAATCAAAACCCATGGGGAAAAGGAAATCTGTTTGGATGAACAGATGGGGAAAGCCACCACGGAAGAAAGTTTACCTCTTCTGGCAGAAGCTACACAAAAAGCGATTCAAAAGTTAACAAACGCCAGCAGCAAAGGGTTCTTTCTAATGGTAGAAAGGGCGAAAGTTGATTATGCCGGACATGCCAACTACTTGTCCGGCTCCGTATTGGAAACACTCAGTTTCGATCAGGCGGTAGCAGAAGCCCTCAGATTTACAGACCAAAACGGAGAAACACTGGTTATAGTGACTGCCGACCACGAAACCGGAGGTTTGACATTAGTTGACGGAAATCTGGAGAAAAGAAAAGTGACCGCCCGGTATATGACCGACGATCACACACCGATTATGCTTCCTGTTTTCGCCTATGGTCCTGGTTCATCTAAATTCTGCGGAACTTATCCCAATACAGAAATATTCCATAAAATTCTGGAAGCCCTAAAAATCCAACAAAGACCATAAGCAATAATAGTAATACACATTTTAACACATGCGTAATATTTAATATTTCAATCACTTATAGTAAAAGCAAGAGATAGAACAAAAAAAGCTCTTGCAAATTCAGAAATTATATCTACCTTTGCAGTCGGGTAAGTCCTACACGGCAAGCTCCCTCGGAATCCCCCAGGACTTGACCGTAGCAAGGGTACTTGGTTGTAGCGGCGCGATGTAGCTAGCTTACCCATCTGCCTCTTTAGCTCAGTTGGCCAGAGCACGTGATTTGTAATCTCGGGGTCGTTGGTTCGAATCCGACAAGAGGCTCAAAGGAAAGCGGGAAAAGATAACACTTTTCTCGCTTTTTTTGTCATTATACAGTACATCATCTCACTAAATATCAAAAATATGAAAGTCTTATTAGTCAATGGAAGTCCACATCACAAAGGATGTACTTTCACCGCTCTACAAGAAATAGAAAAGGAATTACAGACACAAGGTATAGAAACAGAAATATTCTGGATCGGCATTCGCCCGCTCTCAGGTTGTATGGGATGTAATTATTGTCTGGAAGCCGGTCGCTGCTGTATGGAAGACTCCGTAAATCTATTCTTGGAAAAAGCGCAACAAGCTGATGGCTTTATATTTGGTTCACCCGTTCATTTTGCATCAGCTACAGGCGCCCTGACTTCGTTTATGGATCGTGTATTCTACGGACGTGCCAAATTATTCTCCAACAAACCGGCTGCTGCAATTGCCAGTTGCCGTCGCGGAGGTTCTTCTACCACCTTCGACCAGCTCAACAAATACTTTACCATTAGCAATATGCCCGTTGCTTCATCCAACTATTGGAATACCGTACACGGAAACACACCTGAAGAAGTAGCCAAAGATATCGAAGGTTTACAAACGATGCGTATCCTCGCCCGTAATATGGCCTGGCTACTTAAATGCATTGAAGCCGGCAAACAGGCAGGTATCAATCCACCCGCGTTTGAAGCACGTACCAACACGAACTTCATCCGCTAAATTGGCCTTAATCATATAGGAATTAAGCCGTGGACTAAAATAAATCAGGAAATAAAGCAAGTCACTACTGTCCCGTTAAAGTGGACTAATCGTTCTTTGAAATCGTTGAAAATAAGTCTTTTATGAGCAGTTTC
>CDZG01042424.1_pt1 | contig 17661 bp, 16 predicted proteins | sample 557741 | NCBI WGS metagenome assembly CDZG01 (sample SAMEA3182086, study PRJEB8094) | gut metagenome | biome: human; feature: gut; material: Stool; isolation source: human stools | place: Canada | collected 2013-01-21
GTACAGATGCTGGATCAGCACCATCTTGAACAACACCACCGGATCGATGCTGGGGCGCCCATTATCCTCACAATAGAGCGGCTCCACCATTTCATACAGACGTGTGAAGTCCACCGCTGTATCTATCTTTCGCAGCAAATGCTCCTTCGGCACCAGTTGGTCTATGACTACGAACTCTACCAGATCTCGATCCATTTTCCCGCGTTCCAGCATCTTTTCATCACCCTTGCCCATTCTACCATATCTATCAGAAAAAGCCCAGCTCCAGCCGGACTTTTTCGACGAGCTGAAAGGCGCGCCGAACGGCGCGCCTTTTCTCTCTATTTACCGTTTCAAAATGCCCAGAAGCCCGCGCCTGAGGATCCGCCCACCCGCGGAGACGAGCTGCGTCTCGATTTTGGACTGGAGCCGCTCGGCCTTTTTCTTTGCCGCGGCGGCCTCGCGCTCGCGCTGCCGCTCGAGCTTTTTCTGCTCGGCCTCGGCGGCCCTCTCCGCCCTCCGGCGCGCCTCGTCCTCCAGCTTTTGTGCGCGGCGGCGCTCCTCATCCTCTAACTTCTGCGCGCGCCTGCGCTCCTCATCCTCTAACTTCTGGCGGCGCTTTTCCTCGGCGGCCTCCTCCTTGGCGCGCTGCTTTTCCTGCTCCGCAGCCAGCCTTTCCTGCGCGAGGCGGTCCTCCTCCTGCTGCTTTTGCAGCGCCGCGGCATCCGCCTGCTCGGTCAGCACCTCGTAGGCGGAGAGATTGTCCACCGCGTCGTCGTACTTCTCCATGCCGTCATGCAGCATGGCCTTCATTCGCGCCATCGGCTCGGGCGCACCCATAAGGCTCTGCGGGCAGACGATCTTTGTGCGCTGCACGATGGTCGGCACACCCTGTTCATCTAAAAACGAGGTCAGCGCCTCGCCGACGCCGAGCTCCATGATGGCATCCTCCGCGCGGAAGGCGGGATTGGCGCGGAAGGCCTGCGCCGCGACGCGCACCGCCTTGAGCTCGGCGGGCGTATAGGCGCGCAGCGCGTGCTGCACGCGGTTGGAGAGCTGCGCGAGCACCGCGTCGGGAATGTCGCTCGGGCTCTGCGTCACGAAGAACACGCCCACGCCCTTCGAGCGGATGAGCTTAACGGTCTGCTCGATCTTCTGCACGAGGACCGCCGGCGCGTCGCGGAAGAGCGTGTGCGCCTCGTCGAAGAAGAACACCAGCTTGGGCTTTTCCAGATCGCCCGCCTCGGGCAGGCTCTCAAACAGCTCCGAGAGCATCCACAAAAGGAAGCTCGCGTAGAGCGTCGGGTTCTGCACCAGCTTCACGCAGTCGAGCACGTTGACCATGCCGCGGCCGTCCGCGTCGGTGCGCATCCAGTCGTGGATGTCGAGCGGCGGCTCGCCAAAGAACAGGTCGCCGCCCTGCTGCTCGAGCGGCAGCAGCGCGCGCAGGATCGCCGCGACGGACTGCGGCGTGATGTTGCCGTAGGTCATCATGTACTCCGCGCGGTGCTCGCTGACGTAGTTCAGCATGGCGCGCAGGTCCTTGAGATCGAGGAGCAGCAGCCCCTTGTCATCCGCGATGCGGAACACGATGTGCAGGATGCCCTCCTGCGCGGGCGTGAGGCTGAGGATGCGGGACAAAAGCTCAGGCCCCATGTCGCTCACCGTCGCGCGGACGGCGTGGCCGCCGGTCTGATAAATGTCCCAGAAGGTCGTGGGATAGCCCTTGTAGGCAAAGCTGCCGCGCAGACCGAAGCGGTCGATGCGCTTTTCCATGCCCTCGCTGCTCACGCCGGGGGCGCAGATGCCCGCGACGTCGCCCTTGACGTCGCACAGGAACACCGGCACGCCCGCGTCGGAAAAGCTTTCGGCCATCACTTTCATCGTGATGGTCTTGCCCGTGCCGCTCGCGCCCGCGATCAGGCCGTGGCGGTTGCACATATTGAGCGCAAGCTCCACGCGCGCGCCGTCCGCAAGTCCCATGTAGATCTTACCGTTTTCGTACATCGTGCCATCCTCCGTTGTTTGATTCGATGGCAACATTATAGAATATCGTGCGGCGCGGCGCAAGAGAAAAGCGCGGCCCCGCCGCGCTTTTTCCTATCCCATCAGCATCAGCACCACGCCGTACACGACGCTCGCGAGCGTGCCGAACACGATCACCGGCCCCGCGATGACAAACATCTTTGCCGCCATGCCGGTGATGATGCCCTCGGTCTTGTGTCAAGATAGACATACAATTTTTCTCGAAATTTTTTCAGCTGCCTCCAAAGTGGGGGCGCTTATTGTTTTAGCTTGCCGTTACAAATGCAAACCCGCTCGAAGTACGCATATCTATCTCAATCTCTCCTGAAGGGTACACACGAACCCGCTCTACAAAATTTCTAAGGCAACACCGCACAAAAAGTGCCAGGAACGGCAGGATGTGATATAATAGCATTATGGATAAGCAGATGACGATTTCCGCATTCAGCGATGAGTTGGCGCAGGCGCGGGCAAAGAAGAAAGAGTTTCTGAGTCAGATCGAACGGATCGTCCCGTGGAAGGAATGGCTATGCCTGATCCAGCCGTGCTATTACAAAGGAGAGCGCGGCAACAAACCCTATCCTCTGGAGACCATGCTGCGACTGTACTTGCTGCAAAATCTGTATGACCTGAGTGATGAGGCAACCGTAGCAGAAGTGATCGACAGCCGTGCGTTTTCGGATTTCTGCGGCATCGATTCCAGTAATCAGGTTCCGGACGGAGATACCCTTGGTCGTTTTCGCAATCTGCTGATCAAGAACGGATTGCAGGAGAAGCTGTTCTCTCAGGTGGTTGCCGCACTTATGGAACGAGGTCTCATTCTGAAAAAGGGAACGATCGTGAATTCCACCATTATTTCCGTCCCTTCTTCCACCAAGAATAAAGAAAAGAAGCGGGACCCGGATGCACATCAGGTGAAGAAAGGCAATACCTGGCACTTCGGCTATAAGGCACATATCGGCGTTGACAGGGACAGCGGACTGGTTCATACCGTGGAGGCAACAGCAGCTAATGTCCATGACGCCACAGAAACATCCAAGCTGCTGACCGGAGATGAAGATGAAGTATATGGCGACAGCGGTTACCTCGGAGCAGAAAAGCGCGGCGATGCGATCATCCGCAACAAGGCTGGTCGCAAGATCAAATACAGAATCAACCGCCGTCCATCCCAAGTGAAAAAGCTGAGCAAAAGCGGTCAGTATGCCGCAAAGAAGGCAGAACACGCAAAGTCCTCTGTCCGCGCCAAAGTGGAGCACGCATTCGGTGTCGTCAAGAAACAGCTGCGTTTCCGAAAAACACGATACCGAGGGTTCGAAAAGCAGAGAGCCAAATTCAATATCATGTTCGCGTTAGCGAATCTGATCCTGGCTGACAGACCCTGCCTAGCAGCTTGAATCAGTGCGCTCCTGCGAGCAAAAGCACGGGCGACCTAATTGATTCTTACAAAATGGCCGCCCGGTAATGCGTATCGTAGCAGTTGTGCGGTATTGCCCTTGATTTTATAGTTTGGTCTACGGCGAAGGCCTTGGCGGAGGGTTCCAATATAGATCGGGTTGGTGAGTATCTGGGCAACTGCCTGCGCTGTCCATTCGCACCGTTCCTTCACTTTGAAGCTGGAGAATAACGGCTCTCCCTTTTGGCGCTTATACTCCAGCGGCGCAAGAATTCCGCTCTCTGCAAGCCGAATTGCTATGCCATTGTTCGTCATGCCTTGAATTTTCCAGTTGAAAATATCCTGGACAACTGTGGCAGCATAGGGATCTGGCTCAATTCGATTGTGGTTTCCCTCGCACTTCTGGTACCCATACGGTGCAAACGGACAAATAAAGTCACCATGTTTCCGCTTCACCTGCAGCTGGCTTCTGACCTTCACTGAAATGTCACGGCTGTAGTTGTCATTCATCAAGTTCTTGAGCGCGATGCTAAACTCGCTACTCTCGTCACGGGTAATCGTGTCGATGTTGTCATTGATAGCGATTAAGCGCACCCCTAAAACAGGAAATAGACGGTGGATATACTTTCCGGAATTGATATACTCTCTTCCGAAACGGGACAGGTCTTCTTGTGTCAAGTAGGGACTAAAAAAATTTTGAGAATTTACAAGCCGTTCATAGATGGACAACGATGGACAACCACCCGTGAACGGCTTGCATTTTCTCTATGCTCTTTTGCCGTTCTTTGTGCGACGTTTCTTATACGCCGTCTCAAACGCCTCCATCATCGGAGTAAGGCCCACAAAGTCGTGACCGGCCTGAGCATGGTTTAGCCGGGGAAGGCGAGTAAGTCTCTTCAAACCCGTTGAAAATACTGGCTTTTCGGCAGTTTTCGTGCTATAATAAGGCCATGAAAAATGATGCGGTTTTGACAACAAGCACCACAGGAAAAGCAGAAGAAGCCTTCGTTTCCCGTGCGGAATATGACGCGCTTAAGCGTGAGAATGCCGAGCTGAACCAGAAGCTGGACTTTCTTATGGGGCAGCTGCACCTTGCGAAGAAAAAGATGTTTGGCGCATCCTTCGAGCAGGCTGCGGAGCAGCTCCTTGGGCAACTCAGCTTTCTCTTTAACGAAGCGGAAGCGTGGACTCCCAGAGAAGAGAAAGCGTCCGAAGCCACTGCTGTGGCTGCCCATACCCGGCAGAAGCGTTCCAGCGATCTGGACGAGGTTTTGCCCGGAGGGCGTTACCGTTGAGGTTGTGGAGCACGGCATACCAGAAGCTGAACGGGTCTGCGATGCCTGCGGCACGGTGATGGAGCAGATTGGAAAAGAGGTCCAGCGCACCCTCGTGCTGCGCCCTGCCACGGCGACGATCCGCGAGGATGTCTACTACACCTACGCCTGCCGGAAGTGCAGCATTGAGGCAACAGAAACGCCTATCCTGAAAACGGAAAGGATCCCACCTGTGATCTCCGGCAGCTATGCTTCACCAGAGGCCATTGCCCATATCATGGTGCAGAAATTCGTGATGGCGTCTCCGCTATATCGGCAGGAGCAGGAACTAAACCGCTCCGGCATCCAGCTTTCCCGGCAGACCATGTCCAACTGGATCCTCCGTGCTGCCGACGACTGGCTGACGCCGATCTATGAGGAAATGAAAAAGCAGCTTGTGAAAGAGAAGATCCTTCACGCCGATGAAACCACGCTTCAGGTGCTGAGGGAGCCGGGCAAGTCCGCACAATCCAAGAGCTACATGTGGCTCTACCGAACAGGGAAATACGCTTCGCAGCCGATGATCCTCTATGAGTACCGGCCCGACCGAAAGGCCAGCAACGCCGAGACTTCTCTCAAGGAGTTCTCCGGCTGGCTCCATGCGGACGGATACCCCGGCTATCACAGGTTGCCGGAGCACATCCGTGTGGTTGGCTGCTGGGCGCATCTGCGCCGCAAGTTTGACGAGGCGGTAAAGTCCCTGCCGTAGAAGGACCAGGCAAATGCTGCGGCTTTGCAGGGACAGGCGTATTGCAGCAGACTGTTTTCTATTGAGCAGGAATTAGCAGAACTGCCACCCGAAGAACGATATACGCAGCATCTGGAACGGTCCAAGCCCGTGATGGACGCTTTGTTGGCATGGGCAGAAACAACCAACGCTGCGCCAAAATCTGCGCTGGGCAAAGCCGTATACTATCTGAAGGAACAGTGCCCGTATCTGATCCGTGTACTGGAGGACGGACGGCTGGAGCTGAGCAACAACCTTGCCGAACGTTCCATAAAACCCTTTGTGATTGGCCGGAAGAATTTTCTCTTCGCCAACACGCCTTGGGGCGCACAGGGCAGCGCCGTGATCTACAGCATGATTGAAACGGCGAAAGAAAGTGGGCTGGATCCGTACCGCTATCTGACGTGGCTGCTGACCAACGTGCCGATTATGGCCGCCAGGGACGACAGCTGGGCGGACAAGTTCCTGCCAGCCAACGCCCCCGGCAGACTGCCATTCTTTACAACAGAACTCCTGATTTGAAATGGACCGCACTCGTTGAGTCGGTCCATTTTTCTACCCATTTGACGCTTACAATGCAGGCTGTGAATTGTCACTTGTTAAGCGGGTGAAAAAATGCTATACTCTATGTGACATCACGATGGAGAGCGGGGATAATAGTGGAGCTGAAACAGTCGCATGTTTTATCGCAGAAGCTTGCGCTGACGCAGACGATGCGCCAGTCGTTGGACTGCCTCCAGCTTTCTGCACCGGAGCTATGTGAGTATGTGCAGGATGTGGCGCTTTCTAATCCATTGTTGGATGTGTGTATGCCGACCTACTATGAAACAGAGCTGCCAAACGAAGATATGCGATCTGAATACGAACAGATTGAACTGCGCAGTGAGGAAACATGGCGTGATATGCCGAGAGGTTCTGGGAATGCACTGGATATTTCTGCCGTGCTGACACGGGAACTGACTTTCCGAGATTACCTCAACGAACAGATTGGGCAAATGCGCCTCGTAGATGATGGGATGCTGCATCTGTGCCGTTTTCTCATTGACTGCCTCGACGGGCGCGGCTATCTTGATTGTCCACTTGAAGAATTATCGAAGGAATTTGGTATTCCGTTTTTCTCCCTTGAGCAGGCACTATATGCCATACAAATGCTCGATCCGCCGGGCATCGGCGCACGCAGCCTCTCTGAGTGTCTGATTCTGCAGCTGGTGCAGAGCCGCTCATTAGACCCCCTGACAATAGGCATCGCTCGCAATGGTCTAGAACAGTTAGGCAGACGAGATTATAAGGGGCTTGCAGCAATGTTGGGTGCCGGCGTAAGCGAGATAAAGCAGGCGAGCGCTAAGATTCTTGCGCTTGAACCGATTCCATCACGTAGCTTTGCCAGCAGCGAGCCGATAGCATACATCGTACCCGATGCGGCATTTTCTGTGGAACAGAGCAGGGTGACAATTGAGCTGAACAGGCGCGTTTTGCCCCGCCTTTCGGTCAACACCGAATACTCTGCGCTGCTTGCTACTTCCGATGACCCCAACGTGCAACAATATGTGCGTGAAAAACTTACAGAGGCAAACGCCATCATCAAGGGGGTTCATATGCGGTGCAATACGATCTTACGGTTGCTTACGCTGATTGCTACGGAGCAGCACGACTTCTTTTGCTCAGGTGGAACTCTTACGCCGATCACTATGCAGCAGATGGCGGAAAAAATGGACATGAGCACATCTACGGTAAGCCGTGCAATACAGAATAAATATATTCAGTATCGGGGCAGAATTGTCCCTCTTCGCAGCTTCTTCACGACTGCTATTCGCTCGGATGCTTCCGTTTCTTCCCAGGCCGTCAGGCAACGCATCCAAGACCTGATCAAGACAGAGAATCCAGAAGCACCACTTTCGGATGAGTCAGTGCGTATAGCGCTATCAGCGCTCGGCATTGAGGTCAGTCGACGTGCTGTTGCAAAATACCGCATGGCGCTGGATATCCCGCCTTCTTCTCAGCGAAAAAAACGTTGAGGCAACAATGGGCATATGCCTCCTTGCTGATGAAGCTTTGCAGGAAGCATACTGCTGAAATGAGTTTTTTATCAAGATAATTCCGCTTATACACCGGGTAATTAACATCTGTATTGCATACGTATTGCAGCAACAATCTGTAACCTTCTCAGCGAAATAGTTAAGGCGGACACAGAGAAGCCCATAGAGGTTAATGCCATATATAGAAAACGGCAGAAGAAATGTTGTGCGAGGGGGGTCCTGTTATGTTATCAAACTACATTGAACAATTATTTAAACTTGATAATTATTATGATGGCCTAATTGTTACAGACAACAAAGGCTATATCGAGTTTTTTATGACATACCGTCCTGATATCAGCGGCGCTAAGCAGGAAGACTTAGTCGGCAAGCATGTTCTTGATATTTATCCGGGGCTGACCGAGGAAACAAGTACGATTATGCGGGTGTTGCGTAGCGGCGAGCCGATTTACAACGAATACCAGACCTTGATTACCTGCCGCGAGGAGGTATTTCAATCCGTTAATACAACTATGCCGATTCGCGCAGGAGGTACAGGCGAGATCATAGGGGCAATTGATGTATCAAGATACGCAAGTCGTTTCTACGAAAAGCAAAGCATCAATCTTCACTCTGCTCACACGAGAAAGGGGCCTTTTTACTGCGTTGATGATATTATAACCTGCTCAGAAGATATGGAGGCGATTAAACGAAAAATCCCATTGATCTCAAAAACAGATTCGACAGTGCTGATCACCGGACGGTCTGGTACAGGAAAGGAGTTGATTGCTCAGTCTATTCACACCTCAAGCAACCGGGCAGATAAGGCATTCGTATCTCAAAATTGTGCCGCAATACCTGCGACGTTGCTGGAGAGCATCCTCTTCGGTACAACCAAGGGAAGCTACACTGGAGCCGAAAACAAGCCGGGACTTTTCGAGATTGCAAATGGGGGAACGTTATTTCTTGATGAGATCAATTCTATGGATATTAGCGTTCAGCCAAAGCTGCTGCGTGCAATTGAGGAAAAGCGTGTCTGCCGTCTGGGCAGCTATAAGCCACTCGAAGTCGATGTTAAAATCGTTGCAGCAATGAATGAAGACCCGCAGGAATGCGTTCGTAAAGGAAAGCTGCGCGAGGACTTGCTCTATCGACTAAGTGTTGTTCGGGTGGATATGCCGACGTTGCAGGAGCGACGCTGCGATATCGAGCTTTTGATGAAATATTTCATAAGCAAGTTCAACAGTAGTATGAAAAAGGACATTTTCGGTGTTGATGAAGAAGTAAAAAAAATGTTTGAGGAATATCCGTGGCCCGGAAATGTCCGAGAGCTTCGCAATACGATAGAGGGCGCCTTTAATGTCGCACAAGGGAAATGTATTCATGCGAGGGATCTGACGGGCTATATTGTACAACAATGCGGGCAACATGAGAAAGATTCATTGCCATGTAGCACTGGCGCTGATGAGGGGCCTTCCGGATTAAATGACCAGATTCATTCCGTGGAAAAGAGAATCATTGAGGATGCGCTGAAAAAAACCTCTACATATGCAGAGGCTGCACGACTAATCGGTATTTCTCGACAGGCTTTTATGTACAAAATGAAGAAATATAAAATTGACGTATGAATCGTTAGTCAAAAAATTTTGACACCTATGTGTCAAAATTTTTTGCGTATATGCAAAAATTTTTGGCAATTAGGAGCTGGAGACGAACTGGCCGACGCTCCTGCTTAGCTTAAATCGGCGGCTCAAAGAGCGGCGGTGTTGCATAAAAACTCGGAATAGCAAAGAATTCTGTAAAAATAGCAAAGAACTCTATAAAATTAATATAATTTTATGTTTGACGTCCTCGTTCTGGCACACATTTTGCTGGTATACAAGTAGCACAACGACGCGGCCTCATCGAAGGCTGAAATCGTTGAATCTGCTTTAAAAACGAGGAGGATAATGCTAATGACAGATGTAAAACATGACATTGATGCTCTTGCTGGTGAGCGGTGGTTCCCACTCGAGACGACAATCACTGAGGATATGAGCAGTATATGGGGCGACTGGGGCGTGTGCTCAGAGGTCGATAAGCTTAAAGCAGTTTTGATGCGCCGTCCCGGAAAAGAAGTAGAGAATTTTGACTGGAAAGCCGCTCGATTCCGGGCTCCAATCGACCCCGAGAAGTTCCGTGCTCAGCATGATGCACTTGCCGATGTATACCGCGCACATGGTGTACAGGTACACTATGTCGATGAGCAGCGCAGTGACCGCCCCAACGCACTCTTCTGCCGCGATTTAGTCTTCATGACACCAGAAGGCGCAATCGTTACCCGTCCTGCAACGGAAGCTCGCAGAGGCGAGGAGCGTTATGCGGCAAAGAAATTGGCCGATCTTGGTGTACCGATTATTCGCACGATTTGTGGCGGCGCGACTTTTGAGGGTGCAATGGGAATGTGGATTGATCGCCATACAGTAATCCTTGCAAGCGGTGTACGTACAAATCGCGAGGGCTATGAAATGGTTCGCTATGAGCTTGAACGTATGGGAGTAACGCAGATTATTCATATGCAGATTCCCTATGGTCATGCGCACATTGACGGATTAGTAAATATGGCAAGTCATGATGTTGCTATGATTCACGCCTCTCAGGTCCCCTATGATGTTTGTGATGCGCTGAAGAAAAAGGGAATTAAGCTACTCGAGTGTCCCTCGAGAAATGAGGCTAAGGAGACCCTTGCAATCAATTATGTTGCTATTGAACCGGGCTTGGTTGTTATGCCAGCTGGTAATCCGCGCTCACAAGAGTTACTGGAGAAAAACGGAATCAAGGTTATTCCCATTCAGTTTGATGAAGTCCTTAAGGGCTTCGGCGCTATGCACTGCTGTACCGCATTCTTAAAACGCGGTTAATATTAGCAAATGGGATATGAAAGGAGCCTCAGCAAAATGAAGACGAAGAAATATATCAGTCTCCTGATGGCTATCATAATGATGCTCAGCCTATTTGCGGGCTGCGGCAGCGAGGGCAATACCCCATCGGTGAGCGATGATAAGGACACGCTTTACCTCCGGCTTTCCTCTGCGCTCCAAAGCACCGACTGGCAACAGACCTCTGCCATGGAAGGCAATAAAATCACTTATGTTCAACTTTTTGAAGGCCTTTATGGCATTGATGAGTCTGCAGGCGGCTACTACAACCTACTGGCAAAGGATATTCAGGTCAGTGAAGATGGTCTTACCTATACCATCGAGCTTGTGGATGCCACCTTCCAGAACGGAGATCCTCTTACGGCAGAGGACGTCGTATTCAGCTATGAGCTGGCAATGCAGAATTCTAAATTCGGTTATGTGACCTCTATGATCGACTCGATCAAGGCAGACGGTGACAAAACTGTAATCATGACGCTCAAATATCCCTATTCTGCCATCTCTCACACCTTTTTTACCATTAAAATTTACAGCAAGAGAGAATATCAGGAAATCATTGATAGCGGGGTTCCCTTTGGGACTAGGCCGCATACAGCGGGAACGGGACCTTATTACGTATCTGAGTATGATGTTTCCGCCGGCGTGAAGCTGAAGGCCTATGAAAATTATTGGCAGGGCGCACCGGCAATCAAAAATGTTGAATACCGTCTTATCACCGAGGACGCTGCGGCAGTCATCGCATATGAGAATGGTGAGCTTGACTATCTCATGGATGCGCCCTTGTCCGAGTGGGAGGACATTGAATCCTCTGCCCAAGGACGTTGCACACTGGCAAAGGCGAACGATATTCAGTTTCTCGGCATCAACTATCAATCCCCGTCTAACAATGGTATTCTTGCCAATCCCAAAGTCCGTGAAGCGATATTCTATGCTATTAATAAGGAAAGCGTTGTTAAGGCTGCGACCAGCGGCTATGGTACAGTAGCATATGAATACATGGTTCCTGACTATGTAGCAACCGCTCCGCGCGCTAGTGATGGAAGGTTTAAAACCTATGACTATAATAAGGATGCCTGCCATCAGGCGTTGCTTGATGCCGGCTTTTCCGAAGAGCAGATTGCTGCGGGTATCAATGTCGGTACCATCCTGACCTACAATGCCGATACGGCACCGAAAGCAAAGGCCGCAGTTGTCATTCAGGCGTGCTTAGCCGAGAATGGTATGATCGCCAATGTTGAAATCGGCGAAACTGGTCCTGTGACAGAGCGTCTCTATGCACTTGACTATGATATGTGCGTATATTCGGACAGTGGTAACTATGATTACAATAACATTCGCCAGCAGGTTGATTCAGAGTCTGTCGGAATGTATGTTGTCTGCTATAAAGATGATAAAAACACATTCGACTGGCAAAAGATTGAGAATCTGGTTGATCAGGGTGTTCTTGCTACCGACACCAAGGAACGATATGATATTTACACTGAGCTGTGGAGCATGATTATGGACACCAAGACAATCCTGCCCCTTTATCATGGAGCCGTCGGCATTGCATGGTCTGACCGCGTAAAGATTGACAGCATTAACCCATTCTACTACCACCTGACCGATATCAGTTGGGCTAAATAAACTCTTTCCTGTAGGATAAGTGGATCAGCTATCGTTGGTCCTTAGGCTGACGATAGCTGATCTCTCAAAAAAGGGGGCAAGTATGCAGAAATACATCGCAAAGCGTATCCTATTTTTAATTCCAACCATTATCGGCGTGACTTTGATTATCTATCTGATTATGAACATAACGCCGGGAGATCCGGGACGTGCTATTCTCGGATCTGGTGTCTCTCAGGCGGATGTGGATGCATATAACCATGCGATCGGATATGACTTGCCGTTTTTTCAGAAATTTGTGAACTATCTCAGCAATATGTTTCTCCACCAGGACTTTGGCATTTCTTATGTTACCAAGCAAAATGTATTCGATGAGATATGGCCGCGGTATATTATGACATTAAAGCTGGCGTTCATTGGAATGATTCTCTCAACAGCCATCGGAATTCCTCTGGGAATCTATGCTGCTGTGAAGCAATATTCACCCATGGATACGATTTCCTCAGTTATCTCCTTCCTGTTGGCTGCTGTACCGACCTTTGTTCTCGGCCTTGTACTACTGTTCTTCTTTGCACTCAAGCTCAAGTGGCTGCCGTCTTACGGCATTCCGAACTGGACAGGCTATATCATGCCAGCACTGGCAATCTCACTTCCCATTGCCGCACAGAATTTCCGCTTTACCAAGTCGTCTATGTTAGATGCGATTCGTCAGGACTATGTCCGAACTGCACGCGCTAAGGGTGCCAGCGAACGTACTGTAATTTGGAAGCATGTGTTGAAGAATGCGCTTCTTCCTGTTATCACACAAGTTGGCATGAGCCTCGGCCTTCTGCTGTGTGGCGCTGTGGTTGCAGAGGAGTTGTTTTCTGTGCAAGGTATCGGCAGCCTGATTGTCGAGCGTATTACTTATAAGGATGAGCCGGTCATCATTGCCGGAACGATTCTGATCTCGATCTGCTTTACCGTTGTTATGCTGGTCGTGGATTTGATTTATGCGATGATCGATCCTCGCATTCGCGCCAAATACACAAAATCTGGGAGGAAGTGAGCAAATGGCGGCCCAAAAAAGCTTGAATGAAGACTACAAAAGTGACGGGAAATGGAAAGAGATATGGCGCAGATTCAAAAAGAATAAGGGAGCCGTGATTGGACTGGTGCTGCTGGTCGTGCTGACGGTGATCTTGGTGGGCGCGCCACTGTTTATCTCCTATGATAAGGCAATTACACAGAATATGGATTTAATGCTTGCAAAGCCCTCCGTAGGGAATCTTTTCGGCAACGACGGATACGGACGTGACATTTTCGCGCGTATTATCTACGGTGGACGTGTTTCCATTGCTATTGCGATTCTTGCGACGATTTCTTCATGCCTGTTTGGCAGCCTTCTCGGTGCAGTCGCTGGCTATTTTGGTGGCAAGGTAGACAGCATTATCATGCGGTCGCTGGATATTTTTATGTCGGTTCCTGACATTCTTTTTACCATGGCGGTCGTATATGCGTTGGGTGCCAGCTTTACCAATTTGATCATTGCGCTGACTTTGGCGTATTTTACCAACTATGTCCGGCTGGTTCGCTCTGAGGTACTTACGCTTTCTGAACAGGACTATGTCGAGGCGGCAAAGGCTGGCGGTTCGAGCGGATTTCGCATCATTCTCTCACATATTATCCCCAATGCAATTGGCGTTATTATTGTCAACACCACGTTGAACATCGCAAAAATTATTATCTATGAATCGACACTGAGTTTCTTGGGCCTCGGTATGCCGGCCCCCCAGCCGGAGTGGGGGCAGATGCTTTCGGAGGCTCGCGAATTTATGAGAAAAGCGCCTCATTTGATGGCATTTCCCGCACTATCTATCATTGTTACGGCCTGCTCAGTGAATCTTATCGGCGATGGTCTGCGCGATGCGTTGGACCCGCATTTGAAGTCATAAGGTACGCCACGGGAGGGGAGCTATAATGGAAAATGAAAAAAGCCCGATTTTGGAGATTAAGGATCTTCGGGTTACTTATGAAACTGACATAGAGGTTGTGGAGGCTGTCAACGGTATCAGCTTTCAAATCGAAAAGGGAAAAACACTCGGTCTCGTCGGCGAGACCGGCGCTGGCAAGACGACAACAGCGCTGAGTATTCTTCGCCTTTTGCCGGAAACGACAGGTCGTATTAAAGGCGGAGAGATCTGCTTTGAAGGCGAAGACTTGCTCCATGTTGACGAGGAGCAAATGCGGGTCGTGAGAGGAAACCGCATCTCTATGGTATTTCAAGACCCGATGTCTTCGCTGAATCCGGTCTACACAGTCGGCGATCAAATTGGAGAGGCAATTCGACTTCACAGGCCTGAACTATCTAATGATGCCGTAGAGCAGCGAATCGACGAGATCCTCCAGTTGGTCGGCATTATGCCATCGCGAAAGCACGAGTATCCACATCAGTTTTCAGGCGGTATGAAGCAGCGCGTTGTTATCGCTATGGCGTTGTGCTGCGAGCCAGAGCTGCTCATTGCGGATGAACCGACAACTGCATTGGATGTCACGATACAGGCTCAGGTTCTGGCCATGATCGCGGAACTTCGGAGTCGGCTCGGAACCTCAATGCTGATGATTACACATGATTTGGGCATTGTTGCGCGAACCTGTGATGATGTGTGCGTGATGTATGCAGGAAAAATCGTAGAGGCTGGTACCGTAGAGGATATTTTTCTCGCGCCGTCGCACCACCCCTATACAGAGGGTCTCTTTGGTTCCATTCCAAATCTGACAACAAAGGCACGCCGACTTAAACCTATTTTAGGTCTTATGCCGGATCCTACAAATTTACCAAAGGGATGCGAATTCGCACCGCGCTGTGAAAAGTGCATGGAGATTTGTCGAACGGAAAAGCCAAAAATATGCGGTGAGGGGAGTCATAAGCTCTACTGCCATCTATTTGATCCGGATAGGCAAAAAACAGGTGTAGGAGGGAATACGAATGGATGATAAGGGCAACGCACCTCTGTTAGAAACAATAGACCTGAAAAAGTATTTTAAGGTGGGAGGTGGCACACTGCATGCTGTTGATTCAATCAACATTAAGCTCTATCAGGGTGAAACGCTTGGTGTTGTTGGCGAGTCAGGCTGCGGAAAGTCCACATTGGGCCGTACAATCCTCAAGCTTATTGAGCCGACCGCCGGTCATATTATCTACGACGGAAAAGACATTACCAGCCTCAATATCCGTAAGATGCGGCCGTTGCGCCGCGAAATGCAGATCATCTTTCAAGATCCTTACTCAAGCATTGATCCACGAAAATCCGTGATTGAAACGATCTCGGAATATATGTTCATCCATAAGTCTTATCCGACGCGGCGCGAAATTATGAACCGGGCGGTTGAGCTGATGGATATGGTTGGGCTTGCCAGACGTTACGCTGATGCTTACCCTCACGAACTTGACGGAGGGCGCCGTCAACGTATCGGCATTGCGCGTGCGCTGTCGCTGCAGCCACGCTTCATCGTTTGTGATGAGCCTGTTTCTGCACTTGATATGTCAATTCAGGCCCAAATACTAAACCTTTTGATGGACCTTCAGGATGAACTAAATCTGTCCTATATGTTCGTCACGCACGATTTATCCGTTGTCAAGCATATCTCGGACCAAATTATGGTCATGTATCTAGGAACCTGCATTGAGTTTGCAAGCTCTGACGAATTGTTTCAAAAGCCGCTCCACCCTTATACAAAGGCCCTCTTGGCCGCTATCCCGGAGCCTGATTTGGAGAGTCGCAAAAAGGGTTTCCAGCTCATTCGGGGTGAGGTATCCAGCCCGATCGACCCAAAACCAGGCTGCCGATTTGCTGGCCGCTGCGAGCACTGCATGGCGCAGTGCCTTGAAAAGACACCGGAATATGTGGAGACGGAACCGGGTCACTTTGTGGCTTGCCACTTGGTGAACGGGCGATAACAATACAACTCATAGGAGAATACATAACATGATGGACACCTTGAAAATGGACATTGACGCGTTGCTCGGTGAGCGATGGTTCCCAAAGGAAACATCCTTTGAGGAGGATATTACAGAGTATTGGGGTGAATGGGGCGTTTGCTCTGAGGTTGAAACGCTGCGTGCAGTTTTGATGCGTCGCCCCGGGAAGGAAGTTGAAAGCTTTGATCCAAAAGCAGTTCGTTTTTCAGACGAGCCGATCGACGTTGAGCTTATGCGCCGACAACACGATAATGTGGCTAAGGTCTATACGGACTTTGGCGCAAAGGTTTACTATGTAGAGCATCAGCTTGAAGACAGGCCAAATGCTGTTTTCTGCCGTGATTTGATGTTTATGACGCCGGAGGGGGCAATCATTACCCGCCCCGGCATGGCAGCTCGTCGCGGCGAGGAACGCTATGTTGCCGAAGCTCTTGCTAAAATCGGAGTTCCAATCCTCAAAACAATTGCCGGTGATGGTATGTTTGAGGGAGCAAATGCTATGTGGGTCGATCGACATACCTGTGTTGTTTCAACGGGGTCACGCTGCAATCGCAGCGGCTATGAGCAGGTTAAAACTGAGCTTGAGCGTATGGGCGTTACTGTTTATCATATGCAGCAGCCGTATAGCAACATCCACATTGATGGTATTATGAACGCAATTAGTCATGACAAGGTCCTTGTTCATGCAGCGCAGGTGCCTTATGACATCATTGATATGCTCAAGAAAAAGGGCTACGAGATTCTTGAGATTCCCTCCCGCACGGAGCAATTCAGAACATTGGCATGCAACTTTGTTGCGTTGGAGCCTAATCACATTCTTATGGCACAAGGGAATCCCCGTACACAGGAAATGTTGGACAAGCATGGCGTAAATATTGATACCGTGGATATCTCAGAAATTCTCAAGGGTCGTGGTTCTCTACACTGCATCACTGCGTTTTTAAAGAGAGGATAGGGTAAGCAATAATTAGCTTGCTCACCCGTGCGCTGCAGGGATGGATTGGAGCTGCAATACCACACACACACAAGCACTTGGGTCGTAACCGTCAAGGCTGACGGTGGCTGGATTACGCATGGGACAATAGTGTCGGGAAGCTTCTCAGCTTCCCGACACTATAATGTTCAGGGGCGCGCAATAAACGTAACCGTCTGGAAATGTCAAGGTCCCGTCAAGATTTATGCGCAAAATTATTTGCAGGCTCCGGCTGAATGAAGTCAACCGGCAATAGAGGCGTCGTCCAGAGCCGCCTCCAAGTGCTTCATGTTCATGTATTTCTTGTTGCCCCACTGGGTGCCCGCCACGTGGCGTAGCCTCGCGCAGACCAGCATCAGGGCGGAGTTGCCGTCAGGGAATGTCCCTACCACTCGCGTCCGTCGGCGGATCTCACGGTTCAGCCGCTCGATCACGTTGTTGGTGCGGATGCGCGTCCAATGCTCGCTGGGAAAATCGCAGTAGGTCAGCGTCTCCTCGATGCCGTCCTCAATCTTCTTGGCGGCCTCCTTCAGCTTCATGGCGCGCAGCTCGGCGACCACGGCCTTCGCCTTCTCGCGGGACGCTTTCTTGCTCTCCTGGGCGTGGATCGCCTTGAGCATTTTTGCCACAATTTTGGCCTTGGATTTGGGCACAACAGAGAAAACGTTGCGGTAGAAATGTACCGTGCAGCGCTGGTATTTGGCGTCCGGAAACACCTCGCCCACGGCCTCCAGCATCCCCATGCACTTGTC
>CDZG01038914.1_pt1 | contig 17634 bp, 9 predicted proteins | sample 557741 | NCBI WGS metagenome assembly CDZG01 (sample SAMEA3182086, study PRJEB8094) | gut metagenome | biome: human; feature: gut; material: Stool; isolation source: human stools | place: Canada | collected 2013-01-21
AGTGGAATGACGGGGTAACGCCCTGAAACGCTCCCCTAAGCTCGCGGTATGCGGAGAGGTGCGCAAACGCCAAACCGTGTAAAGCCCGCTAAAGACGGCTGAGAGCTACCCTAACGCTGGGAGTTTCCCAGAGCGAGGAAAGTGCGCCAGAGGTGGCGTGTGTAGGTTATAGGCCGGGGGTCTATAAAGCGTCCATGGTGAGAATGCAGGTTCGTGACCTGCCGACGAATGTCCGAGTGTACGGGTCTAAATGCAGACATGGTAGAAATGCCATGACCGCCAAGCGCGGGGTACGTGGGGTGGAGTAAGGTTAGTCTGGGATAAAACACCCTGCCGTGTTACAGGCACGGCCAAGCGTACAGGCTTAAAGGACACACCTAAAGACGCCATGAAAAAGATAGGAATATCGGAACGTGGAAAGGTTAGAACATGGAGCGTTTGCGTGCAATGAAGTGTTGGCGAGGGAAAGCCGCAAGGTATAACCCGCCTTTATCTAACCGAGAGCGATGTCATAGTACCGATGAAACCGTGATAATAAGCGGTGGAGGGATAGGCATTAGTCGTAGATTGAAAGAACAAATCAGAATGAAAAATGCAAAGGTTCGAGTACGACTAAGAAAGGCCACTTCTCGGGAAAGAGGAGGATGCCGACTTTGCCAACCGCAACGAAAGAACAGAAAGTGCAGAAAATCCGAAACGCTGAGTATTATGATTTTCAGGGTGTACAGGACACTTTATACACACAGAGCAAAGAAAACAAAGTGTTCAGAAAATTGATGACAATTATTCTCTCAGAAGAAAATATCATGCTGGCCTATCGCAATATCAAGAAAAATACAGGAAGTCATACACCCGGCGTGGATGGAAAAACAATCAAAGACCTGTCCAAGTGGCAGGAAGATAGCCTGATAACCTATATACGCACCAGATTAAAACACTATATTCCCCAACCGGTAAGACGTGTGGAAATTCCAAAAGCCAACGGTAAAACAAGACCGCTGGGTATTCCGACCATCATGGACAGATTGATACAGCAATGCGTCCTCCAAGTAATGGAGCCAATTTGTGAGGCGAAATTCCATGAACGGAATAACGGTTTTCGCCCATGTAGAAGTGCAGAACACGCCATCGCACAAGTTTACAAATTCGTACAGCGCAGTGGACTGCACTTTGTGGTGGACATTGATATTAAAGGGTTCTTTGATAATGTCCAGCATGGGAAACTGCTGAAACAGCTTTGGCAGATGGGTATTCGGGATAAAACCTTGCTCTCCATCTTGTCAGCTATGCTAAAGGCAGAAGTCGCAGAAATCGGCTTCCCAGAACGGGGAACGCCGCAAGGCGGCATCATCTCGCCGTTGCTGGCAAATGTGGTACTGAATGAATTGGATTGGTGGATTTCCAGTCAATGGGAAACTATACCCACACACCATCAATATGCGGTTACCATTGCGCCAAACGGAACAGCGAGTAGAGGAAAGACTTATCGCGCATTGCAAAGCACGCAGTTAAAAGAATGTTGGATTGTCCGATATGCGGATGACTTCAAAATTCTTTGCCGCAAGCGCAGTGATGCGGTAAAGCTATTTGCCGCCACACAGCAATGGCTGAAAGCGCGTCTCGGATTAGACATTAGTCCTGAAAAGTCGGGGATAGTGAACTTGAAAAAGCATTACACTGAATTTCTGGGCATCAAAATCAGAGTGCGTCAAAAAGGGAAAAAAGCCAACGGGTCACCAGGGTACACAGTTTACTCTGGGATGACAGATAAGGCATATCAGGCAATGAAATCAAAGGTTCAGCAGCATACCAGAGCAATGGCACACCCGGCAGATACAAATGATGGGAGCCGTGCCGTAGATGCCTATAACGCCTATGTGCTGGGCATCCACAATTACTATCGTATCGCAACAAATATAACTCTGGATATGCGTAAAATAGCCTTTCTGGTCAAACACGAACTAAATGCACGCCTGCGAAGATATACGCAAAAATCGGGGGATAAACTCCCCAGTTATATTGCTGAACGGTATGGAAACAGCAAAATGCTTCGGTATGTATATGGACGGGCATTGATACCGATAGGGTATCTTAAACACAAAGCCCCCATGTTCAAGCCGAAGAAAGTCAATCGTTACACCCCAGAAGGGCGAGCCGAAATCCATAAAAGCCTCTCATGCGTCAACATTTCAATCCTAAGAGAAATGATGAGAAACCCCATCATGGATAGGAGTGTTGAGTACAATGACAATCGCCTATCGCTCTACTGCGGGCAAATGGGACGCTGCTATGTGACTAAACAGCCGCTGGAATTGGGGCATATGCACTGTCATCACCGCATACCAAGGCACTTCGGCGGAGATGACAAATACGGAAATCTGGTGTTAGTAACAGATGAAGTCCACCGCTTGCTTCATGCAACACAGCCAGATACGATTGCACATTATATGCTGAAACTGAAACCTGACAGCAAACAACTGAGAACACTAAATAGACTTCGCAGATGGCTGCAACTGCCCGAATTTCAATCCTATACATCTTATTAAAAAGAGCGGTTGTAATTTTCATTGGTGATTTTCATTTCAACTTACGATGGAACGCCGTGTGAGCTGAAAGGTTCACGCACGGTGTGGAGCGGGGGAAAACCTGGAGATAGTATCAAAGGGTTACCTATCGCTATTTGCCGATTGGGCATTTTACAACGCATCCGGCGGCAGCTATGTCATCGGTCATGGCGGCGGCGCTTCCAGTCAGCACAGCTATTGCACGCCTATCGCATGGAGCGAGGCGCTGCCGGGCGACCTTGTGTTCTACCCAGGTGACTCCCATGTCGGTATCGTCGGCGGACGGGACGCCAATGGAAATCTGCTGGTCATCCACTGCGCCAGCAGTGCGAACAATGTGGTCATCACAGGCGCGTCCGGCTTTACGAGCATCGGCAGACCTCAATATTATGGGGATTGAGGAATGCGTCCCAACTTGGGACGCATTCCTCAGGATTGATTTTACAGTCAAAGTCTGTCATACTATAGAAAAATCACAAAGATGGAGAGCGTTTATGTTTAGAATAAATCGTGGTCAGGTTGAAGTTGAATCCAAAACATCAACCGCAAAATCGGATGATTTACGGAGCAATGTCAAAGTGTTTGATGCCGTGAAATTGGTTTTCCTGAATCTCGTTGATGAGATCACACGGCTTCCTGTTTATAATGCGGCGCACTGGACTTGTAATGTGGATCGTTGGATCGACAACCTTACATCCGAGAATAAGATGACCTATCGTCGGGGAGAAATTGTTTTTCTGGATTTGGGTGCACAGAATTTCAAATATGAGCCTTCTTACACTCATGCTTGCATTGTCCTGGCTGACCGCAGAAATTCCATTCTCATTGTACCATGCTCTACGAAAAAGTATGGCTCCGGGTATCGGGATATTATCAATGCAACGCCTGCGGATGGATTTATGCGGAATACCGGCATCCAGTCCGAGAGCTTTCGCTGGGTCAATAAGAATCGTGTCGTTTCCCAAACCGGAAAGCAGGTGTCCGCTGATGTTCTGGATAAATTAGACCAGGTTCTCCTGTCTTTTGCCCCGGCACACAAAAGAGAAATCGCAAAGCTGAATGCTGAAATCGAAGCGCTAAAATCAAAAATCGATGCATTGGAAAGTGCATCAGAAGCCGAGCAGGATGACCAAAAGTGATTGACAAACATCCACGGCAATGGTATTATAATAGCACAGAAGGCGTAACGCCGTAAGCCCATGCTCAAGGCATGGTATCACAGAGGACAGGTTATCTTCGGATGACCTGTCCTGCTTTTTATCACTATTCGAGGCCGTTGTGCATATACTATCTTTGCAGAAGGCGCAACGCCGTTTGCCCGCATCCATCGTATGCGGTATCACAGGAGCGTACCCGGAGGAATCCTATCCTTTGGGTACGCTTTTTTCGCTTTCATACGCAGAAATGCGTCCCAAGTTGGGACACATTTTTGCTCCATTTGTCCCAACTTCCTATTGACAAGGTGGGTTTCCCTCTGGTATAGTCCTCACATTACTCACGATTGGAGGGAACCCCCATGAAGCAAAAATGGATTTTGACCGGAACAGCACTGGCCCTTGCCGCGGCGCTGGCCGGATGCGGGAGCAATGCACCGACAAGCTCCCAGCCGCAGAGCAGCCAGCAGGCAAGCTATATCAGCATGGACGCGGCGCAGAGCGCGGCGCTGGATGCCGCAAGCATCGCGGCGGCAGACGCGAATTTTTCCGCAACCACGCTGGACGATGTTGCGGGCATCACCTGCTATAAAGTCGATTTTTCTGCGGGCGGCTATGACTACGCCTACTCCATCAACGCCGAGAGCGGCGAGGTGCTGGAGGCAAGCTATCACGAACAGGCCGGTGCCGCTACACTCCCGGACGACAGCACGGGCACGACCACAACACAGCCCAGCACCACGAAACCCAATGTGGGTGCGGTCACAACGGCTCCGGCGCAGACGACCACGCCCAACACGGGCAGCGCCACCGGCGCGGTGGACGAGGCCAAGGCGCAGGAGATCGCCCTGGCACACGCCGGGATCAAGGCGGCGGACGCCACCATCACCAAGTCCAAGCTGGACTATGACGATGGCCGTCAGGTCTATGAGATCGAGTGGTATGCAAACGGCGCAAAATATGACTATGAGATCGCTGTGGCTACCGGCGAGATCGTCAACTCCGGCTACGAAGCGAAAACCGTGGTCGGCACCGGCAACAGTGCCACCGTCAGCGAGGCGACAGCAAAGCAGACCGCCCTTGCCCGCGTATCCGGCGCAACGGAAAAGGACATCTACGAATGGAAGCTGGACTACGACGATGGCCGCCCGGAGTATGAAGGCAAGATCATCTACGGCGGCACCGAGTATGAGTTTACCATCGACGCAACAAGCGGTACCATCACCGAATGGGACACCGAGGCAGTACACAACTAACAGATACAAGGAGAACGAGAACATGAACAAATCGGAATTGGTCACAGCGCTGGCAGAAAAGACCGGCGTGAGCAAGAAGGACACCGACAACACCCTCAACGCTTTTACGGAGGTCATCGTAGAAGCGCTGAAGCGGGACGGTAAGGTGCAGCTTCCCGGCTTCGGCACCTTCGAGGTGCGGGAGCGCGCTGCCCGCACGGGTCGCAACCCGCATACCGGCGAGACGATCGAGATCGCCGCCGCAAAGGTGCCTGCGTTCAAGCCCGGAAAGGGTTTGAAGGACGCCATCCAGTAAAACACAGTGCCCTCACAGAGTTTCATCTGTGAGGGCACATTTTGTTGTACTCAAGTATTTCTACAGATTCGGAAAGTTGATTCATCAGCCACAGCTGAATCGGCATCAAACAGAACTATATTCGAACCTCTTTGATTGATAAGTTTCATTCGCGTACTTGGATAACGAATTCCTGCAAAACCTTTATTCTCACACCATTCAGCAAATACATGGAACGACTTATAGCACCGTTCTTTCAGTGCATCATTGCTGTCTGTGTCATCGTCAAGGGGAGTAAATATTGCTGCACAGATATGCTTAAATATAAGCTGTCCGCAGAATACTTGTGCAATATATCTTGTTTCTGGTTCATGCCGCTTAATTTGCTTTTTTATCCTATGCTCGGGAACAGGAACGCCAGTCTGTAGTTCTTGAATGATTTTGGCGCTTTCGGTTTTTCGCAGGGCATCACCATTTTGAAAGATACTTTTGACAGTTATATCCTCGTAGTCAAGGTCAAGGATCATATTCTCCTGAGCATCAGGGTACACCGTAAAATTAGCGATTGTAACATCAAGCGTTGGATCAGAAATCCGCATTTCTTCCATGCAAACTTTCTCAGGATTCTGCGATGGATCACTGGCGTCAACAAGATAAAGATAGCGTTTCCCTGACGGTGTCCACCGATTAAGGATATGGAACTTTTCGATGATTTCAAGCGAAGGTGCTGCCAGTTCGATTGCTTGTGTTCTCGTTTCTTTGCGTCCACGAATGAGTTTGGGATACGATTTGAGTGGATGGCAAAATGCCTCTTTTGCTTCTGGTGACAGAGTATCCCAAAGCTCGTCCATGATTTGTAAGAGATTTTTTCTGTAAAGTTCACTTTCATCAAATTCGTTTCGTCTGGAGGGGTCTAACTGAATCCACTGATTTAGGACAGTCTTCTGTACCCGGTCTTGCCATAATTTTTCAAGAAGCATCTGCGCTGCCCCCTCGATATCGTGATTTGCATACTCGCTCATAATTCGTGAAAACTGCACCACATACTCTGAAATGATTTCAAAATCTTGACCGATAGCATCGACTGCTAAAGAGTACAACATATTAAAAACGCGCAGAGTCTCAAGCAAAATCCTATCATCAATCTGTCCCCAAACATTTCTGCGAATGAATTTGCTAACTTCCAGCAGTTCATCCGTATATTTAGGCATCATATTCTCAAGGTCAGTAAGTTCATCTAAAATTGTTCGGGGTTTTCGCGGGAATAGTTCCATTACAGTTCACCACTTTCAAAATAATTATACTGCTATCCGCCTAAAAGGACAAGCCAAACACCATCCTGTAACGATTCCCCAGCGCCCTATGGACGATTTCCCGTCCATAGGGCGCTTTTTCTTTTTCTCCACAAATTCCGGGTAAATTCACTCCGTCGGAGTAAACTGTTGATACCACACCAAGGAGGTATCAACATGGACAACATCATCACACAGGAACACATCGACGCCTACTGTCGGTCTCTTTTGGCGGACGAGCGGGCGGCGGGGACGGTGGCGAAATATCGCCGTGACCTTGCTGCCTTCGCCCTCTGGCTGGACGGGCGCGGCGTGACGAAAGAGAACGCCGCTCGCTGGAAAGCGCACCTGTTGGAGCGCGGCTACAAGCCGACCAGCATCAATGCGATGCTGTCCGCCATCAACGGCTTTTTTGCGTTTATGGGCTGGTCTATCAGAGTCAAATTTCTGAAGATTCAACACCAGCTGTTTCGTGACCCAGCACGGGAGATGACCCGGCAGGAGTACGACCGCCTGCTGACCACCGCGCGGGAGACCGGGCAGGAACGCCTCGCCCTTATCATGGAGACCCTGTGCGCGACGGGTATCCGCATCAGCGAGCTGCGCCATATCACCGTGGAAGCGGCGAAAGACGGGCGCGCCACCATCGCCCTGAAAGGCAAGATCCGCACGATCCTGCTGCCGACCAAGCTGCACCGCAAGCTGGTAAAGTACGCGAAAAAAGAAAAAATCGCTTCCGGCGCGATCTTTCGCACCAAAAGCGGCAAGCCGATCTCACGGCGGCAGGTCTGGTATGAGTTAAAGCGGCTGTGTCAAGCGGCGGGGGTGGAGCCGACCAAGGTGTTCCCGCATAACTTCCGACACCTTTTTGCCACGACCTTTTACAAGGCCTGCAAGGACATTGCCCGCCTTGCGGATGTGCTGGGACACAGCAACATCGAAACGACCCGCATCTATCTTGCCGTGAGCGGCGAGGAGCAGACGCGGCAACTGGACCGGCTCGGACTGGTATCGTAGGGCGAAATCTGCATTTCGCCGGTAAAGCAAAAACGCCGGGGATTCCGGCCATTCGCAAAATCTGCATTTCGTGCTTTGATGCCGCAATCGCCTCGACGATAATCTACATATTTTTATCGAAATTGTACCATGCAATGCGAAAAAATGCAATACCCGCCATGCGAATAAGCATGCGTTTTAACCCCACAAAAGTAACGAATTTTGTGGGGTTGGTTTTCTGCACCTTTGTGCAACGCTTCCGTAGTTCGGAAAATACTTTTTTCGAAAATTTTTGCCGGAGCAGAACGCAGGCTGACAACGAAATGCAGATTCTGTTGTTTCCACCGGAGGCGAGGTCTGACGGCATCCATCCATATTTTTTTACTTGTATTGATAGAAAGTGAAGTGTCCTTTCTATTTCTTGAAGGAGCCTGACCATGCAGCTAAAGATTTCAACAGACTATGCCATCCGCATCGTGCTGTATCTTGCTATCACGCAGACGGCGGCAACCAGCGCGGAGATCAGCGCCCAGATGGGCATCCCGCAGACGGTGATCGCAACGCTGGCGCGTCCGCTGCAAGAGGCGGGCATTCTGTCCACCCAGCGGGGCAGCGGCGGCGGGTTCACCCTCAGCCGCCGCCCGGAGGACATCTCCCTCCATGAGATCATCAACATTGCCGAGGGCACGACCCGCATCAACCGCTGTCTGGAGCCGGACGGCTTCTGCTCCCGGAACGGCGCGCCCAACTGTCCCGTCCACAAGTTCTACGCCCACATCCAGAACTATCTGGACGAGGCGTTCAAAGAGAAAACCATCGCGTCCCTCCTGGCGGACGCGTAACACACCCGAAAGAGAGAAAGGGAGGTGAAGCTCATGCTCCGAGAGAGAGCCAACGCACAGGCGCGGCAACTGGCGGCCTATGCCGCCGAACACTGCGCCCTGCTGGGACGGCGGTTTACCACCCGCCGCGCACGGGTCTATCTGCGGCTGGCAGAGGACCCGCCGGAGCATCCGGCAAGACCGCCCTGCACCTTGAAAAACTGGTGGAGCACTGCTCCGCCCCATAACACGCTCCCCGCCACTGCGGGAAAAGCACGGACAGGCCCTCGGCCGGTCCGGCATTTTGCTGCGAGAGGGGGTGATGGATGATGAGATACGAAGCACAGGTCATTGCGATCCTGCCGGTGCCGGACACGCCGCCCCGATGGTGGGACGACACGCGCCCCATTCAGGCAAGGTATGACGCGCGCTCCCTCGGCTATGAGGTGCGGGCACCCGCATGACCGGAGGATAGACGCTATGAATACAGAAAAAGGAGTTTGAAACACATGAAAAAACGATTCCTATCATGGCTTCTGGTGCTGACCATGGTAATCTCCCTCATCCCCAGCACCCTCGTCACCGCGCTGGCGGCGGAGCTGCCCTCTGTGCAGGCCGCGACCAGTACGAATGGCAAGATGACACTGAAATTGACCAATACCTGGCCGACAGACGAGCAGCTGGCACAGAACGACATCGTGGATGTCAGTATCACCAGCAGCGTCGCACCCGGCGCAGCAGTCACGGTCAAGGACGGGCAAACGCTGATCTTCCACGGCACCGGCTTTCTGGCGGACAGCTCTACTGATCTGACGCCGTTAGTTGTTGAGAGCGGCGGCCATCTGGTCCTGGATGAACTGACGATCCAGAACAACGGCGTTGCCAGCACCGGCGCGGTCTATGTGAAAAACGGTGGTCTGCTGGACTTGGGCTACAATGACCGGAGTTCTCGCCACGCGCCCAGCATCACGAGCAACACCGTAAATAGCACCGCCCGAAACCTCGTTATCGAGGACGGCGCGACGGTGCGACTGAACGCGGAGGCAACGAAAAAGATCGGCATCTACTATGGCAATGATCTTGGTGCTCCCTTTGCGATTGTTCAGAGTGGACGCTATACCTTACAGGATACCGATTTGAGTGGTGCAGCAATCTATTCGGATCATGCAGATTATGTGTTGAGCATCAATTATGGTGATATTTATGTTTTGAGAAAAACCCCTAAAGTTTTGTTTATTGATCCGGGTGCAAGAGCTACTGCGACTATCAATGGTATTGTTAGTCAGGGTAGTTATGTTTTTCGTAACGGACACGCATCGCCATTGATAGCCAACCTGAAAATAGCTGTACAAGATACTTTCCGTGGCGTCCATAGCGCCACGATAAAGAATTCAATTAACGCAACAGTTGAGTATAAAGAATACCAATCCCCGCCCGGTACTGATTATAAAAACGGAACATACTCCTTTGATGATATTAACAATATCATGCAGTATGATGTGATTTTTGTCAACGGAGCTTGGGGCAACTTGACTGCGGATGGACGAAAAAAGCTGATTGATTATCTAAACGCAGGCGGGTGCATCTATTTCCAGGCAGAGGATACACAAGCGGGATTCGATGGAGTACGCGCAGCAACTAATGTGTGGATGCAGAACCTTGGCGCCGCCGATTTTGCTGCTATGGGTTCTCCAAGCGGTGCAGGCAATCTGGATGCGTGGAAAGACACATCTACTGACTATGCTAAACGATTGACTGAAAATATGCCTGACAACTGGCATGTAGAATGGACAGCGCCAATCAAAACGGGTGATGGAATTGAGCCGTTATTTTGGGCAACATTTGTGGATGGCTCCCCAAATATGTGGGCGGCATCCTACCTCGCCGGTGAGCGGGAAGATGGAGTAAAATACGGACGGCTTATTGCAATCACAGATGGTAACTGGGTATCTCCAGCAAATGGAGGCGATAATCGTTACCGTGGAGATATTGCCGGTCAGTTTTTCACAAACCTGCTGCGAACCACAAGGGAAAACCGCATTACCGCAGCGGCTGGCTACAACCCCAACGCTGAAGTCACCTATGAGGCTACTACTACTACTACTAAGGTGGGCGATTATCGCACCCCCTACGCGGCTTTGCAGAAGGCGGTTGAAAACAACACCGTCACCCTGCTGACGAAAAAAAACACAGCTGTCACCCCCGTCAGCAACGAGCTGCTGTTTGAAAAGTCCACCCTCGCTTACGAGCAGGGCAGCACCTACGCCGACAGCACCATCCACGCCGACACCGCCGGTGTCTATCTGGACATCACCAAAACCGGCGAGGTCAACCTGCGTGATGAAGCCGGCACTGTCACCGTCACACCCAAGGACGCGAATTATGTCCTGACGCTGGGCGGTACGATGAACGAGACCGGAACGCAGATCACCGGCAGGTATAAGATCACCTCCGCAACAAAGTATCAGCTGATCGCGGACGATCCGACCAGCCCCATCCTCCCGCAAAACGGCGGCAAGGCCAGCATCGTGATTCCCAATAAGGGCGAGAGCGTGACCGTGGACTACGGCGACGGCAAAACCGTCACCTACACCGCCAAGACTGCGAACGACAAGATTTATCTCGGCTGGTATCAGGTGAAGAAGCAGACACCGGCCAACATGACATGGACGGACGCCGACAAGGCGTGGCACGGCCACACCTTCACCACGACCCTCGAACCCAATGTGGGCTATGAGATCAACGGTGAGAACCTGACCATTGCCGACACGGACAACGCCATGACTGGTGGCTACACGCTGACGAAGCGGGGCGACGCCGCGGCTGACCCCAATGACAATACCATCAGTTGGACGACCTATTCCACCGACGATGGCAAAGTCACCGTGAAGCAGCAGCACCTGCACAGCGGCGGTTCTGACCGCAACGGCATTGCCATCCTGACGGTGCAGGATGTCCACGCGGACATTTCCATCGGCGCTGGCAACAACACGGTCAATGCAAAGGCACCCACGATCTATGTTGTGGGTATCGGCAAGCGTACCGGTCACGCAGATGTGCAGCTGTGGGAGTACACCACCGTCCGCAATACCAAGGACGGCATTCTGAACAAGCCTGTAAGCGGCTGGCCGTGGGAGAAGTGGAAGGTCAGCAGCGCCGCCAGCGGCAACGGCACCGAGTCGGACTACAAGCAGAACAAGGTGACGCTGACCAGCGACGCCAGCAAGCTGGATACCTCCAGCGAGACGGCGCAGTACACCATCAACCTGGAAACCGGCGACAAGGTCGTGGTGTTCTACTACGATTGGAACATGGTGAATGTCACCATCAAGGCGACGGACGCCAAAGGCAACCCCATCCCGGACTACACCGATCAGGTGGTGGAGTATGAGAGCAACAAGCAGACCACCATCACCGCCCCCAACCTCATCGGCTATCAGCCTGTGGGCGGGCAGAATACCCAGGACTTCACGCCCAGCGAGACCAACAAGGAGATCACTTTCCAGTATGAAAAGACTACGGGCAATCTGATCTACAAGGCGGTCTATGTGGACGGCGCAGGTGTCAAGCGCGAGCTGGGCACTTTCTCCGGCGGTACGCTGGTGCAGGGGCAGGCCCCCAACAAGAGCGCGCAGTATGCCCCGCGGTTCGATAACTACGAACTGGCGGACAAAAACGCCGACGGCGTTGCGAGCGCCGAGAGCTACACCGGCACGGACATCACTGTGACCTATACCTACAAGGCAAAGGTCAAGACCATCCCTGTTGAGGCGTATGTAGATTCCACAAGTGGTGTGCGCCTGTTGAATGACACAACCACCTACAAGGACATCACCACCGGCCAGACCATCACCGTCACCGCCCCCGACATCGCGGGCTATAAGGTGAAGGGCGCGGCCAGCCAGACGGTTTTTGTCACCAACGATACGAGCGATGGGCAGAAGGTCGTATTCCTGTACGAAAAGGACGACGACAACAATGCCTATGTTCTGGTCAAGCTGGTGGACAGCTCCAACGGCGACAAGCTCATCAGCTCCTATCAGGTGCCCGGCGTCAAGGACAAGGCGCAGCTTATCAAGGCTCCCGCCGCGCCCTATGGCTACAAGAACGATCCGGCTCACACCAACGAGGATAAGACGGTCACCCCCACCGGCACACAAGCGCCGTATAAGGCCGAGGTCGTGTTCAAGTATGTACCCAATGTGCATACCGTGACCATCGAGCTGAAGGATGTTTCCGAAACTCCCGCTAAGCCTCTTACGGTGAACAACTATGTGACCAGCTACAAGGTGGTGGATAGCGAGGGCCTGACGATCACCGCGCCCAGCATCTACGGCTACACCATGGCGAAAAACAGCGAGTCGGTGAAGGTGCTCACGAACATCACTGAGGACAAGATGGTCACCTTTGAGTATGAGCCCATCGACAAGCAGATGGTTTACATCCATGTCAAGGGCGTCGGTCCCGACAACAAGACGCTGTTTGAGAGCAGAGAGTCGGTCACCCACGGCACAGCCTCCAAGGAGGTCAATGTGTTCACCCCGACCGGCCTGAAGCTGGCCAGCGCGAAGGTGGGCACTGCGGATAAGACCAATGAGGTCACAAACGGCAAGCTCACTGTGGACCTGACCAGCGTTACCAAGGGCGGCACCGTTGAAGTGCTGCTGACCTATGAGAGCAACATGGCCGATGTCACCGTCAAGGCGATGTACAACGGCACGGAGCTCCAGAGCTACACGACTTCGCTGGAGAAGGGCATTACGGCTACGATCAACGCCCCGTCTGTTACCGGCTATACGGCAGATGCTCCGAGCAAAACAGTCAAGCCCGGCGATGACACCACAGCTAACACGGTTACTTTCAACTATACCAAGGACAAGGGCAATGTGACTGTGGTGGTTGTGGACACAGATGGCAGCAAGGAGCTTTACCGCAAGGACGGCGGCACCGTGGCAAGGGACAGCAAGATCGATCTGACCGGCGATGCCAAGGCTCCCACCATCGAATACTACACGACCCCCACCGCGCCTAAGAGCGTGACGGTCAACGGCACGAAGGTGAATGACCTCACAAATTACACCTACGACGGCGTGGGCGACATCATTGTGACTTACGAATATACCCGTAAGACGCAGGATGTCACCATCATCAAGAAGAATGTGGCTACCGACGCTGAGATCGATCGGCAGACGCTTCAGAACCTGCCTGTCGGCAAGAGCCACACCTTTGTGGCTGGCTCGGTAACGGTCCCCAGCAACAGCAACTATCAGGCTGTGACAGACCGCAACCCCACTTCCTACTTCGTGGAGGACAAGCCGAACCAGACTGTGACATTCTGGTATAAGAATACCAGCACAGACCAGTACGCGCAGGTCACGGTCAATCTGATTTGCGGCGGCAAGGTGTTCCAGAGCTACCCGGTCACCGCCATCAAGGGCCAGCCGACTACGATCCAGGCCCCCACATGGAACGGCTACACATTCGCGGGCCGTCCGGAGGAAAAGGTCAAGACCGTCACCCCGAACGGGATGCCGGATAACGACAAGGTGGAGTTTGAGTACACCATCACGAACCCCAAGACGGTCACTGTCGTGCTGAAGGATAATTCCAACACGGCGAACCCGGACGCTACGCTCAAGGCCCCCGCAGGCTATACCACCAGCTACACGCTGAAAGAGGGCGACAGCGTTGAAATCTGGGCACCGTCCATCGACGGCTACACCCTGATGAGCGCCACACTGGGCGATACGGCGACACAGGAAAAGCAGTTCGTGAAAGCGAAGTATGCGGCGCTTGCCAATGGCGAGACCGTTGTGACCTTCCGCTACTTCCCCGTCACGCAGGCGAACTTCGTCAAGCACACGGTCAAATTCATGTTGGGCGACCATCTGCTCTACAGCCATGAAAAGATGATCGCCAAGGGCAACGGTACTCAGGTCCCCTATTCCGGGGATGATGTGAAGTACATGGTCCCCGGCTACGCCTACGACTCCATCACCTATGAGGTCAACGGTGTGAACGCGCCGACTGCGGCGAATGTAACGGACGCAGTCAACGCCACCATCATCTATCACTTCGTGGAGGATGCGGCGACTGTGACCATCAAGAAGTCTGGTACTTCGGAGCAGGACACCGTGCTGACCGGCTACCGCAAGGGGCAGACCGTTCAGGTCGTGGCTCCCGTGGTCAGCAATTATGCGCTGACCGGCGATTTGATCCAGACCGTGACGCTCAACGGCGCTAATACGGATGTAACCTTCAAATATGTTGCAGCCGGACAGGTCACCTTCACCCTGAAGGAACTGAACGCAGACGGCACGGAGGGCAGCATCATCGCTGTCATCAACGGTGAAGCCGGTAAGACCTATGATGCCAAGGCCACGGACGGCAACCCGCTTGACCTGAGCAAGTACGGTTATACCTACGCACCCAGCAATCTCGTAGGGGACCCGTTTAATGTAAACGGCACGGGCAAGGTGGAAAACCTTGACCTGAGCCAGCCAATCAAATATGTGGTCTACTACAGCAAGGACCTCCGCGCGGTTGAGTATGTCCCTGTGGATAAGGCAAAGCTGGGCAACAAGACGCTGGATGAGGCGATTGCCGACAAGACTGTGGACAACTACAAAATCAAGGAGCTGATCCCGGCCACGCCGGAAAAGGCCCGCGTGGGCGCAGAGCTTCAACGGCTGGGCGCTGAAGGATGACTTCAGCAAGCTCTATCAGGTGGAGAACAGCACAGAGTCCCTCAAGGTCTACTTCCTCTATGAGCAGAAGACCACGGGGACTGTCTCCGTCCACTATCACTTCGGTGAGGGCGCTGACAACAAGGGCAAGCTCATCAACGAGTATTCCATCACTGCCGTGGCCGGCGAAAAGGTCCAGATCAGTGCGCTGGAGTATTTCAACGGCAACAAGTATCATCTCCGCAACGGTCAGGCCAATCCCTATGTCCTGACTGTGACCGATCAGGCTGAAACCGTGGACTTCTACTACGAAGCGAACTTTGTCACTGTCACGACGAAGGTGAATTTGGATGGTACTGACACCGGCACTCATGAGACCTACGAGGTCATCAAGGACACGACCTCCGGCAGCGGCAGCACGACCCTTTATCCGCCCGAGAAGGCAGGCTACACGCTCATCGGCATCACTGCTGACGGCGTGACCCTGAGGAACGGCGGCGCGGACCAGCTGCCCGACGAGTACACCAACAACAAACTGGCGCTGACGGGGCTCGCTACGGACGCGACTGTGACCTATTACTACAAGACCACCAAGGCATCCGAGTATCAGACGACGCTGACCGTGGAGTACAAGTACAACGGTTATGACCTGGCGACGGCCAAGACGATCAAGGCCAACACGGGCGAGGCAAATCCCATCGACATCCCCGCCTTTGACGGCTACACCGCATCTACCTATGTGTTCAAGGATGGCAATGGCGCTGGTACCAGTTCTGGTGTCACCGGCGCAACTGCGACCGTGACACCCGCTGAAAAGACCGCAACCCTGACCATCACCTACATCCGTCCGGACGGCTCTATCGTCCTGCCGGGTAAGGACAATAAGTTCCCTTCCCCGGATGACAAGGACAACATCACCGTGACCCCGGACGATAAGAACAAGCTTCCTACGGATACCGGCGACGGCTCCGGCAGCGTGAAGGTGCCCGATGACACCACCGCGACGGTCACCAGACCCACCAACCCTGACCAGCCTGACAAGGGCAGCGAGAACATTACCGTTCCCGGCGGCTCTGTGATCAAGCCAGACGGCACCATCGTCCTGCCCGCAACGAACCCGGATGGCACGGGCGGCGGTGAGATTGGCCCTAATGGCAAGATTCCTGAAAACCTCCCCAGCGGCTATGTTGCCATCACCTATGATTCCAACAACGGCTCCGGCGATGTGAAGAAGGAGATCGGCAAGAAGGGCGAACTGAAGGTTGCGGGCAGCCTGTTCACCCACCCCACGAATGCGAAGTTTGAAGGCTGGAACGACAGCGGTCTCGGCAGCGGCACGGCCTATGCCAAGGACAAGACGGTCAATACCAGCATCACACTGTACGCCAAGTGGAGCGCGAAGTACAAGTATCTCGCGACCATCACCTACAAACCCAATGACGGCACCACAGGCAAGGATGTGGTCCAGAATGTGGGCCACGACACCGACCCGAAGCTCAAAGCGACACTCCAGAGCAACACCTTCCAGATTTCTGGCTGGCTGTTCGGCGGGTGGAACGAGAAGGCCGACGGCAGCGAAAAACTTCGTCAACCCAATGACACATGGGAACTCGCTGATCAAGATGCCAAGATCCTCTACGCTCAGTGGTACAAGGTCAACGCGGATGGCAGCATCACCGTTCCCGGCGAGGATGGCAATCCCAAGAATGAGGATACCAACGCCACCGCAAAGGGCAACGGCACTACCGCCCCCACTCGCAACGACAAGGGCGAGATCGAAGTCCCCAAGGGCGGCAGCGTAACTCTGCCTGACGGCTCCGTGATCGGTATGCCGGACGGCGGCAAGCTCCTGCCCAACGGCACGGTCATCATCAACCGCCCCGACAAGGACGGCAACGGCAAGACCGATGATGGTACGATCACCATCCCCGGCAAGACCGACCCGCCGAAACCCGATGTCACCGATAAGAACAATCGGCCTGAGGCTGGCGCAACGGTCATCGATCTGGTTTACCAGATCAATGACGGTAAGTCCCATGATGAGGTGACGGTCAAGGTCGTCAAGGGCGATACAGTTTCTATCCTCGACTGCCCGTTCACTTGGGCCGGACACCAGTTCGTGAACTGGATGGGCACCGACAACAAGGAATATGCCTCCGGTGCTAACTATACGGCTGGCGACAATAACCTGGAGCTTCACGCACAGTGGGTCAAGGTCAACGACGACGGCTCCATCGAGCTGCCCGGTAAGGACGGCTCCATGACCACGCCGAAGGACAATGTTCTCGTCACCCCGGATAACCACCCTATCGGTAATCTGGACAAGAAAAACGACGGCAGCGTGGAGGTCAAGGACGACGGCGCAACAGTCAATCGGCCCAAGGACCCCGGTCAGCCCGATCAGGGCAAGGAAAACATCAAGGTTCCCGAAGGCACCATCGTCAAGCCCGACGGCACGATTATTCTGCCCAATAACGGCGGCACGATCAACCCCGACGGCAAGCTCCCCGGCGCAACGCCTGCCGGCTACATCTCCGTGGTCTACAAGGCCAACGGCGGCACCGGCGATGATGTGATCGACCTCATCAAGA
>CDZG01026181.1_pt1 | contig 17621 bp, 19 predicted proteins | sample 557741 | NCBI WGS metagenome assembly CDZG01 (sample SAMEA3182086, study PRJEB8094) | gut metagenome | biome: human; feature: gut; material: Stool; isolation source: human stools | place: Canada | collected 2013-01-21
ACCCAGGTCTGCAAAGATTGTCCCTGCAGAAGCGTTTGTGGTGCAAATGAAAACGGACAGCGGATGCTCACAACCCATATCTGGCAGGAATTTCTCGACTTAGTTGAACAGCTGCGGAAAACGGAACGCGGCAAAGAAATCTATGCCATGAGAAAACAAACCATTGAGCGTGTTTTTGCGGATGCAAAAGAAAAACATGCCATGCGCTATACACACCACCGAGGCCTGGCCCGTGTCTCAGCATGGGTGAGGCTTAAATATGCTGCTATGAATCTCAAAAAACTGGCCCTCTGGAAGTGGAGCCGCTCTGATTTCTTTGTTTTTCTGCCCTATTTCTTCTTTGATACGACTAAAACGCCAGCTCTCGCATAACGAGAACTGGCGTTCTTTGACAGGCTGGCTGATAAAAAAGCCTGAACCGTAACGGTTCAGGCTTTTTTATCAGTCGTTGCTTGCCCGCAGGACCACGTCCACGCTGATGGTCTGTCCGCCGCGGGAGAGGGTCAGGGTCATGGTCTCGCCGGCAATGTGGGTGCGGCGCACCGCCATCAGATCATCGGTGGTGGCCGTGCTGTGGCCGTCCACCGCCACAATCACGTCGCCCTCCTGCACGCCGGCCTCCTGCGCCGACGTACCATCGGTGACGTCTACCACCTGTACATAGGTGCCGCCGTCGTCATTCTCATAGGTGGCCACCATGATCCCCAGCGTGGGCACGCCGTGGAACCTTCCGGTGGCGATGATATCGTTGACCACGTAGCACACGTGGGAAATGGGCAGTGCGAAGCCCAGCCCCTCCACCGACGCCTCGTCAGCGCCGCCGGTGCCGCTCATTTTCAGGGTGTTGATGCCGATGACCTGTCCGAAACGGCTGATGAGCGGGCCGCCGGAGTTGCCGTTATTCAGCGCGGCGGTGGTCTGGATCACATTCAGGGTGCGGCCGTCCAGCTGCACATCCCGGTCAACAGCGGAGATGATGCCGTCCGTCAGGGTACAGCGCAGTTCGATGCCCAGCGGGTTGCCAATGGCGTATACCTGCTCGCCCACCATGGTCAGGTCGCTGTTGCCGAACTCCGCTACCGGCAGATCCTCCGCGTCCACCAGCTTCAGCACGGCGATATCCTCGTCCGCGTCATAGCCCACCAGCAGCGCGTCATAGGTGTCGCCGGTATCCAGCGCCACCCAGCAGGAAGCGCCGCCGGAGATCACGTGGGCGTTGGTGACCACATAACCGTCAGCCGTCATGATGACACCGGTGCCCACGGAGGCGCTGTCATCCCCCTGATCGGCCACCACCATCACCACGGCGGGGTTCACCCTGGCAAAGACCTCCGTGGCCGTCAACTCGTCGCCGAAGGTGTCCAGCACCGCCATCCGCAGCGTGGGGTCGTAGCCGTCCACTTTGGGAATGGTGGTGTGGTGGTCGGCGTAGATATCCGTGATGCTGCTGGCGTCGTCGCTGCCGTCGCCAGCGCTGCTGTCACCGTCATAGACGGGGCTGTTCGTCCCGCCGCCCAGCAGCGCGGCAAGGATCAGCACCACCGCCAGAGCGCCCATAACGCCCAGAAAGATCCACAGACCGCGGCGCTTTTTCTTCTGGGGCACGGTCTGCTGGGGCGGTGCGGGGCGGACGCATTCCGGAAGCGGCTGGCGGTGCACGTAGTAATCCACCACCTCGTTCCCCTGCCGGGGCGTATACCAGCCTACCACCTCTTGTGGTTCGTTTCTATCTCTCAGTTCATCCATGTTCTGTTCCCTTTCAGGTATTGTGGGGTGAAGTCAATTGCAGCGTGAAGTCAAAGGAGGTCAGGCCGTTTTCACTGGTGACGGAGATATGCTCCTTGTGCTGGGCCAGAATGGTTTTCACCACGTACAGGCCCAGACCGTAGCCGTCCTTGTCCTCGCTGCGGGATTTGTCGGATTTGTGGAAGCGCTCGAACAGCAGGGTGATCTCCTCCGGCGCGATGGTGGCGCCGTGGTTGCGGACGGAGATAATGGCCTTTTCGTCGTTGGTGGCCAGCCCCAGATACAGCGCGGTATGGGGCGTGGCGAACTTGGCGGCGTTTTCCAGCAGGTTGTAGATCACCTGCGTGATGAGATCCCGGTCGCCCTGCACCATGGTGGGGTCGTCGGGAATGTTGGTCTCTACGTCCAGTCCCCGGTCGTTGATCTTCTGCTCCATGCTGAGAAGGGCGATACGCATGACCTCGCAGATATCGAAGTCCTCCTTCTTCATCTCCTTGGACTGGATCTGGGAGATATCCAGCATGCGGCGCACCAGACGGCTCAGGCGGCGGCTCTCGTCAGAGATGATCTGCAGATAGTGCCGCTCCCGCTCCGGCGGGATGGTGCCGTCCAGAATACCGTCGGTGTAGCCGGCGATGGTGGTCATGGGGGTTTTCAGCTCGTGGGACACATTGGCGATAAAGTCCCGGCGCTGACGCTCCGTCTCCGCCAGCGAGTCCGCCATGGCGTTGAAGGACTGGGCCAGCTCACCGATCTCGTCGCTGCGGTCCAGCTCGGGGATGCGCACGTCGAAATCACCGGCGGCATAGGCGCGGGTGGCCTGCACCATGTCGGTGATGGGCTTGATCTGCCGCATGGAGGTGACGGAGCTGGCAAGGAACGAGATCAGCAGAATGATGGCGGAGGTCATCAGGAACATGCCGATGAAGGAACGCCACACCTGCATGATCTCCGACTCGTCCATCACTGCCAGCACGATACCCACCAGCTGACTTTCGCTGCTGAGAACGGGAACGGCCACGGCGAACTTCTTGACGCTGTAGGTGCCGTTGATGTTGCTGCGGCCCTGATACAGCGCCTTTTCCCCCAGAATGTTGTCCACGATATCCTGGGGGATGGTGATGCTGCGGCCCACCAGCTCCTCGTCGGTGGTCAGCAGCACGTTGCCCTGGGCCGAGCAGATGAGGAAGTCCACATCCGTCATGCGGGACGCCATGTCCGCCAGCTTCCGCAATGCGGTGCCCTCGTCGATGCTGGCGTCTCCGGCGGCGGCAAAGTAGTCGGCGGACACCTGGGCGATCAGCTCGGCGCGGGTGCGCATCTCGCCCCGCTTGTCCGCCGTGGTGGTGCCGTAGCTGAGGGTAAAGAAGCTGACGCCCAACAGCAGCAGCGTCAGCAGCACCATACCGGCGGTCAGCGCAAACTGATGCCAGTAGAGACTGTTGAATCTCCGTTTGAACTGCTCGATCATGACGGCTGCTTCACTTCAAACTTGTAGCCCACGCCCCATACGGTTTTCAGCGCCCACTGGTCGGAGACGTTTTCCACCTTTTCCCGCAGGCGCTTGATGTGCACGTCCACGGTGCGGCTGTCGCCAAAGTAGTCGAAGCCCCACACCTCGTCCAGCAGCTGGTTGCGGGTGTACACCCGGTTGGGGGTCACGGCCAGATGGTAGAGCAGCTCCAGCTCTTTGGGCGGTGTGTCCACCTTTTTGCCGTCCACCACCAGCTCGTAGCTGTCCAGATCGATCACCAGCTTGTCGTATACCAGACGCTTACGGGTATCATCGGGGATCTCGCTGCGGCGCAGCACGGCGTTGATGCGGGCCATCAGCTCCTTCATCTCAAAGGGCTTTACCAGATAGTCGTCGGCGCCCATCTCAAGGCCGGTGATCCGGTCGGTAACGTCGCCCTTGGCGGTCAGCATGATGATGGGGGTCTTGCCCTTTTCCCGGATGTGGGCGCACACGGCCCAGCCGTCCATCACCGGCAGCATGATATCCAGCAGCACCATGTCCGGAGCCTTGGCGTCGTATTCCTCCACGGCCTTGCCGCCGTCGTAGGCAATGCGCACCTCGAAGCCCTCTTTTTCCAGATACATGCGGATCAGGTCGGAAATATTGTGGTCGTCCTCCACCACAAGGATGTTGCGTGCCATATAGATAGCCTCCCAATGTATTTCTGTACGATATTGTCATTATATCGAAGATGTGGGGTCTTTCCTGAACTTTCTGTAAACATGTGCAGGAAATAATAGCATAGTATAGCACATTTTTCAGCCGTTGTACAGTCCGATCGTCACGCCGGTGTAGTACCATTGCAGGATCTCCTGCCAGTTTTTTCCCTCCTTTGCCAGTTCGTTGGCGCCGTACTGGCTCATGCCCACGCCGTGGCCGTAGCCGGTGACGTGGAAGGTGATGGTGTCTCCGGCAGTCTCCACCGTGAAGACGGCGCTGCGCAGGCCGAACAGGCTACGCAGCTCCTTGCCGGTGACGGACACGCCGCCCACTGTGGCGGAGGCCACCCGTCCGGCGTTGGTCAGCAGGATATCCTTCACCCAGCCGCCGCAGTCACCGGACAACTGGGCGTCGGCGTGGGCCTTGCAGAAGATGGTGCGGAACTCCTCGGCGGTGAAGGTGTTGACGCTGTAGTAGTTGGGCACGCTGTCCGCTTCCTCCGGGCTTTTCACACTGACAAGGTACGGCAGCTCCGCCGTCCATACGTCGCCGCTGGCGGCGGTGGAACCGGCGGAGGAGGAGTGGAACACCGCCATGATAGGCGCGCCGTCGTACAGCACCACCTGCCCGTCGGTTTCCGCCACCGCCTGCTGTACCTTGGTCTCGTACTGGTCGAATTTGTCGCCCCATTTGGCTCTGGCGTCCTCCTCGCTGAGCCACGCGGTGCAGCAGTTGGAGTCGGTGCATACGTCGGCGTCGGGGTGGGCGGCCTTCTCGCCGCCGGTCATGCGGTAGTAGAGATAGGTGCGCTCCGCCACCGCCTGGGCCTTCAGGGCTTCGAGTTCAAAGGTAGCGGGCATCTCACCCCGCACCACGCCGGGCAGATACTCCGCCGCCGTCAGGGTCTGCACGGCGCTGCCGTCCCACAGACGCAGGGTGTGGGCGGCGTCGGAGCCGGTGCCGTCCTCCGGCGCGGCCTGCTGGGTCTGAAGGGGTTGGGGCGAGGTGTCCTCCTGTGGGGCGGGCTCCTCCGCCCGCAGCCACGGAGGCAGAAACAGCAGCATCAGTAAAAAGAGTCCCGCCGCGATGGTTTGTCTCATGGTCACACTTCCTTTCCACCTGACAGTGTAGGGAAATGGCGGTGCGAAACCGGGGGAAAACGCAGTTGTAACAAGGACTGCGGAAATATTTAATACTTTTGTAATGATTCCTTACGATGATTTTTAACAACCGTCGGGTATCTTAATACTTGCAAGAGACAAAAAACTTTTTTCATCAATCTTCCTGCCATAATAAGCCGAGGGCGTTTCGCCTTCGGCTTTATGGTTTTTATTGATCTGGCGAAAAATAACCGCGCAAAAGCGCGGCGGCATGTGGTCATGCCGCCCTACAAACAGGTACGATAGAATAGCGTAGGGGGCGATGCCCACATCGCCCCGCCGTCCACCGCAACTGCCATCGTAATTTGTGCGGGCCTATGTGGGCATCGGCCCCTACGAAGCAACCGACAGCTGCACCGCCGCAAATTCTGCACAATGAACACCCCGTTCATCCTCATGTGAGGGTGGACGGGGTGTTGTTATTTGCTTTCAGCAGTCGGAGCCTTCGGCCAGAACGGCGTCAAATTCCGTGTACGATGCTGCCGCGCTGTCAGGGACGGCCACGGTGATGAACCAGCCTGACGTATCGCATGTTACGAGTTCTGCGTGGGTCGTTTCCGCAATTTGGACGCACAGGCTCGTGCCGTCGCCGGTGATGGTGTCCACAGCAAAGCGGTACGTTCCGGTGTGAGCTCCCACATACACCAACAGCAGGGCGTTTCCGGAGAAAAACGTCTCGTCATATTTTGCCGTCGCCTCGTTGAAGGACGGTATCCCATCATATTTGTAAAGGCTGGTGGAAAGGCGCTCCGGATGCTCCAGTGAATCCTTGAACTGCGTCAATTCCTCCAGCGTGTCAAATTTGTAAATGGGGAAATGGATGACGCTGCTGATGGTCATTTGCTCCGCGTTCAACGCAGCGGAATAAAGCTTCTCCATGCCAAAGGTGCCTACTTCGGTCACGGTGGTATCGGGGTTCTCCATCCATGTGGTGTCGATGGGCTTTCCGCCGCAGCCCGCCGCGCTCAGCAGAAAGAGGAAAGCGAAAAGGAAACAGATCAGTTTTTTCATGGGATGTACCTCCTGAAAGTAGTGGGGCATCTATTTATTAAGACGGGAAATTCCTCCAAATTGTTCCGAAAATTTGCGTTTTTGTATTTTTCTATTTTCGCAGCTCCTTGAAAAACGCCGACAGCACCGTCTGACAGTCCTCCGCCAGAATGCCGCCTACCAGCTGGGGATGATGGGGAAAATCCTCCATGAACAGGTTCAGCACGCCGCCGCAGGCGCCCATGGCCCGATCCCGCGCACCGTAGAACACCCGCCGCACCCGCGCGTTGATGATGGCTCCGGCGCACATGGGGCACGGCTCCAGCGTCACATACAGGTCGCAGTCCTCCAGCCGCCACGAGCCCAGCGCTTCATTGGCCTGCGCCATGGCCTCCATCTCCGCGTGGGAGGATACCGCCTGCTTTTCCTCCCGCCGGTTGCGGCCCCGGCCGATGATTTTGCCGTCCCGGACGATGACGCAGCCCACCGGCACCTCGCCGTGAGCGGCGGCCTCCCGGGCCAGCGTCAGCGCCTGATTCATATAGTCCTCGTGGGTCATGGGCAGCGCTCCTTTCAAATTTGTGGGTTAAACTGTGGCATATTTGTCCAAACTACTCGTACACTATAAGGCAGGGGAAGCATGGCCGCCCCGCCTCAAACGAGGAGGACATATCATGGCAAAGACGAAAAAGGATATCCTGTGGCCCACCGACAAGGAGCTGCGGCAGGAGCTGGATCAGATCAACCGGCAGCTGAAGGAGGCCTATGAACGGTTCAACTACGCCTGTGAGCCGGAGCTGGTAGAGGCCAGCATTTTCGAGATCAACGCCCTGAAGGCGAAATATGACTATCTGCTGCGGTGCGTCAAGGAGCGCTCCGGCATGCCGGTGAACCGGCGTGCCGCGGTTCCGGCGGCGCAGGAGGCCTGCGTGGCCGCGTCCGCCGTGAAGGGAGGGAAGCCATGTCGGTCGTAGAAAAGGTATCGTTGGGGCTGGTGTTGCTGTTTCTGCTGGTGGCCATCTGGCGGCTGTTCAAAACGCCAATGAAGCTGGCGCTGCGGCTGGCAGGCAACACGGCGTTGGGGTTCGGCGCGGTGTGGGCGCTGAACCTCACCACCGCCTACACGGGGCTGAGTTTGGGATTAAACCTGTTCAATGCCCTGACCGTGGCGATCCTGGGCTTGCCGGGGTTCTGCCTGCTGCTGTTGGTGAAGTGGGTGCTGGGTACATAAGCGACTGGGCGGGGATACCGTCCGAAGCCTCCCCTGTGTAAGGGGAGGTGTCACGGCGTATGCCGTGACGGAGGGGTTGTCCGGTAACCGACAATCCTCCAGTCACCTTCGGTGACAGCCCCCTTTACACAAGGGGGCCTTTGGTCGACGCATTGCCATATACGCCATCTCACGGCAGGATACACGTCCTGCCGCTTTTCTTTTTGCGGCAGGCGAACCTTTACACAGCGGGTCTGCTCCATTCGTCGGTGCCGTCCTTCTGCAAGACAAGCTCATACCCGCCGCCGGGACGATTGAAATAGATCTCCGTATCCTCCGGCTCGACGGGGAGGAGAAATGAGCTTTCCGCGCCCCATGCGCTGTTCAAGCCGCCGAAGGTACGATAGAAATTCAGGTAATGGGGTCTCACACCGCCGCCGTCATTCTTGAAGCCCCGGACATATCCCATGGACGGCGCCACCTGTACGTCAAGGCGAATCGCCGTTCCCTCCTCCGTGACGGAATAGTCGGTCAAGAGAACGTCCGTCCGTTTCTGCAAGCCCGTTCCGATCAGGAACGCCGCCGCTAAGACGCACACAATGGCGATCACGGCAAATACTGTCTTTTTCACGCTGTCATACCTCCTATGTTTGCTTTTCCCGCACGCAAGCGGTTTACTTCTCCGTCTGTTCCAGATTCCACCCGTACAGAGGATATCTTTGCAAACTGCCGAACAGCTTCTGCTTCAAATCGGGATACCGCTCCTCCAGCGAGACGATCAGCTCCTTCACCTCCTGACGGCGGCTGTGGCCGTCCATGGGGCAGGGGTTGTGAACGATGGGCAGACCCTCCCGCAGCGCCACACGGCGGATATCGTCCTCGTGGCAGTACAGAAGCGGACGAATCTGCGTCACGCCGGTGCGGTCCAGGAACGTCACCGGCTGGAAGCAGCCGATGCGGCCCTCGAACAGCAAATTCATCAGCAGCGTCTCCACCGCGTCGTCGTAGTGGTGGCCCAGCGCGATCTTCCGGATGCCCCGCTCCGTCAGGGCGGTGTTCAGGCTGCCCCGCCGCAGCTTGGCGCACAGGGAGCAGGGGTTCTTCTCCTTCCGCTCCTCGAAGATGATCTGGTACACCGGCACTTGAATGCGGGTGTAGGGCACCTCCAGCTTTTCGCACAGCGCCGCCACGCCGGAGAAGTCCATTCCCGGCATGCCCATCTCCATGGTGATGGCCTCCACCGTGAAGGGGATGGGGTAGAATTTTTGCAGCCGGGCCAGCGATACCAGCGTCAGCAGGCTGTCCTTTCCGCCGCTGACGCCCACGGCGATCCGGTCGCCCGGCTCGATCATGTGATAGTCCTCCACACACCGGCGGACAAGTCCCAGAATATGCTGCATAGAAAGCACCTCCGAAAAGCGAAATTGCAAAGCTTGAAAACGAAAGATATTGAAAGAAAACGAGAGAAAACACGAGATGTTTTTATCGTAAATCAAAATAGTGTTGACATCCCCGCGCCGTTATGCTATAAATATCCTTGCGCGTTTGGCGCGTTTCCCTACGATTTTAGCAAGGGAACACGAAAAAGTAAAGCAAAATACATTATAATAAATTTGGAGGAAAACACCATGTCCACTTTTATGGCAAACAAGGCCAACATCGAGCGCAAGTGGTACGTCGTTGACGCCGCCGGCAAGCCTCTGGGCAAGACCGCCGTCGTCGTGGCCGACCTGCTGCGCGGCAAGGGCAAAGTCACCTATACCCCCCACGCCGACTGCGGCGATAACGTCATCGTTATCAACGCCGGCAAGGCGGTTCTGACCGGCAACAAGCTGGAGCAGAAGTACTATCGCACCCATTCCGGTTGGATCGGCGGTCTGAAGGAGACCAAGTACCGCATCCTGATGCAGGACAAGCCTGAGCTGGCCATGCGCGTGGCCGTCCGCGGCATGATGCCCCGCAACACCGTTACCAAGGACTCCCTGAAGCGCCTGCACGTCTATGCCGGCGACCCCCACGAGCATCAGGCACAGAAGCCCGAGCTGGTCAAGTAATTGAAGGAGGAAACGAAGAATGTATCAGTCCAAGAATCCCTACAAGTACGGCACCGGCCGCCGCAAGTCCTCCGTTGCCCGCGTGCATCTGTTTGAGAACGGTTCCGGCAATATCACCATCAACGGCCGCGATATCGACGAGTACTTCGGTCTGGAGACCCTGAAGATGGTCGTCCGTCAGCCCCTGTCCGCCACCGATACCCTGGGCAAGGTGGATATCGTTGCTACCGTGGAAGGCGGCGGCGTTTCCGGTCAGGCCGGCGCCCTGCGTCACGGCATCAGCCGCGCTCTGCTGCTGGTGAACCCCGAGTACCGCGCCATCCTGAAGAAGGCCGGCTTCTTGACCCGCGATCCTCGTATGAAGGAGCGTAAGAAGTACGGTCTGAAGGCCGCTCGTCGCGCTCCGCAGTTCAGCAAGCGCTGAGTTTATACCCTGTTTTCTACAAAGGCTTCTGCTTCGGCAGGAGCCTTTGTTTTTTGGAACTTTTTTGTGCCTGTCGGGCGGCGGGCCACATGGGGCCCGCCCTACGGGGATCCGGCAAGCCGCTGTAGGGCGGGGCCAATGTGCCCCGCCGTGTCATGCCGTCCTCCCTGTCATTCCGAACCAGTGACCGATGTCACTGGTGTGGGAATCCGTAATCCCTTGACAGTGCGGTGGATGCCAAGATGGATGCTACGGCGGCATAGCCGCCGAGATCGGAGGCTAAAAACATGCCGCTGGCATGTTTTCTTAACGCCCCGACGGATTGCCACGCCAGTATGAGCACCGGCTCGCAATGACAGGCTTTTCAACGATGTCCGCCCCTACGCTCCTTCTCACAAAATTTTCAAAACCATGGGACAAAAACACCGAAACTGCGTTATGATAGATGACGGCCGTCAAGAAAACAACTCTCCCAAAGGAAGTGAGCGATTTGACAGAGGAACAGGCCCTGTGGCAGATGAAACAGGGCTCACAGGATGCGCTGGCATGGTTCATCCAACGATACGGTGCGTATGTCAGCACCATTATTCACAACATCATCGGCCAGCGCATGTCCAACGCCGACGTGGAGGAGGTCGCCTCCGACGTGTTTCTGGCCCTGTGGAACAACGCGGGGAAGATCCTGCCCAACGCCGCCCGCTCATGGCTGGCCACGGTGGCCCGGAATACGGCACGCAGCCGTCTGCGCCGGGCGTCGGACACCCTGCCGCTGGACGAGGAGGCGGTCATTGTGGACGACCGAACGCCGGAAGCGACGCTGGAGCGCCGGGAGCAGGCAGTCCGCGTCCGCATGGCGCTGCTGAGCCTGAACCCGGTGGATCGGGAGGTGTTCCTACGGTTCTATTACTACTATCAGAAAACCGCCGACATTGCCGCGGACATGGGGCTGAACGAATCCACCGTCCGCACCAAGCTGAACCGCGGCCGGGCGAAGCTTCGGGACTTTCTGCTGCGGGAGGACAATCATGACGAAACCGAGAAAGGAGGCGCGGCATGGAATACAATATCTATGATCTGATGGACGAGTTCGCCGACGAGGAGATCAAGCTTTCCCCTTACAATGCAGCCGACCTCCGCCGTATAGAGGAGCTGACAATGAAAAAAATTGAGGAACAGCAGGGCAGACGCCCTGCGGCAAAAAAGGCCGGCCGTATCGCAAGAGCATTGCTGGTCGCCGCCGTTGTCACGGCGCTGTGTACCGCCACGGTGGTGGCCGCCAAGCTGGGTGTGGCCGACAGCTTCAAGGGCTATTTCGGCGACCTGACGGCGGAGCAGAAGCAGGTGATGGAGGCGCTGGGCACCACGGACCTGCAGCCTGTCACCAGCAACGGCACTACCATCACGCCGCTGGCGGCTATCTGCGACGAGAACAACTATTACCTCCGCCTGCGCATCGAGGCCCCGGAGGGAACGGAGCTGTACACGTACCAAGAGGGCGAGGGCAACATGCAGCCGTGGAATTATGCGGAAGGGCATGATTTTATCACCAGTGAGGGGTACGATATCCCCGGCGTGAGCTGTAACTTTGACTGGTTTGACGAGACCCCCGGCGACAACGTTGTGGAGGTGGTGGTAAAGCTCAGGTCGTCATATCTGACTACTAGAGACGTCGCCGAACTCAAGGAAACGGAGGGTGAGGACTTCACCGTTCTGTCCTTTACGGACGGCAAGTCCAAGCAGCTGCGGTTCCATAACATCTGGTGGAAGCCGTGGAACACGGATCTCCCCTATGAGGTGCTGCTGGAGGGCGACTGGAGCTTTGAGATCGGCCGGAACGCCAAGCCGTCTCCCACGGTCTATGTGGACGCGTCCGGACGAACCACCGAAAGCGAATGGTCGGAGCCGGGATATCCCCTCACGCTGGAATACTTCCGCATTTCGCCCCTGGCCGTGGTGGGTGAGTACAGCTACCCGTATGATGAAACCATCGCCGAGGGCACCAATGTGGGCTACGGTGTGAAGAACTTCGCACTGGTGATGAAGGACGGCAGCGCCGTGGAGATCGGAGCAGACGGCTCTGCTGTACAGGGGCCGGATTATACCTCCATCGACTACTGCTTTGACGCCCCCATCGACGTGACCCAAGTGGATCACATCGTCTTCGGCGACCAGATCATCCCCGTGCCGCAGACGGGGGAGTAAGCGGCGGGACGGAAAAAGAACGGCAGACGGTTGTAGGGGCGCATACCAAAGCCTCCCTTGTGTAAAGGGAGGTGGCAACGCGAAGCGTTGACGGAGGGATTGTCCCGTCACGGTTTATCCCCTCAGTCGGCTTCGCCGACAGCTCCCCTTGCAACAAGGGGAGCCTTGCCCTAACCAACCCTAAAACACAGCACCGGGCGGGGTACGCATTGCGTACCCCGCCCGGTGCTGTGTTTTTACATAAAAAGCTTCGCAGAATTCGCCGCCGCAGCGGCGAACCTGTTCAATTGTTTTTTGCCGCAGCATGTATGTGGCAAAAAACACTCTGCGCGGAGAGAGTGTTCATTCGCCCACCTTGTAGGCGAATGAATGCGGGTCGGAGCGGATCCTGATTTATCAAAAAAGCGCAGCTTTTTTGATAATGTGAAAAGCGGGAGAGAAAATCACTTCTTCAGATATTCCAGTGCGATGCGGCTCATGGCGGAAACGCCGGAGACCATGACCTTTTCGTCAAACACGATCTTGCCGTTGTGGAGGGACACCGGATTCTCGCCGTGGCCCGCGTCGATCATCATGAAGGCGCAGGGGGTGCCGGTCAGCTTGCCGAAGAAGCTGAAGTCCTCACTGCCGGAGAAGGGCTGGGTGATATGCCGCACGGCGCTTTCGCCCAGCTCGGCAGTAGCGGAGGATTCCACCAGATCAATAAGGGCGCTGTCGTTGTAGGTGGCGGCGTAGCCCTCCTCCAGATTTACCTCGATATCGCAGGCAAAGGCGATGCCGATGCCCTTGCAGATGCGGTTGACCTCCTCAATGGCGGTCTCCCGCACCTCGTCGCCGAAGGTGCGCAGCACGGCAACCATCTTTGCCTCGCCGGCGGTGATGTTCACCGCGTCGCCGCCGGACATGGTGCCCACCGTCAGCACGGCGGTGGCCAGCGGGTCGGTGCGGCGGGAAACCACCGTTTGCAGCACGGTAATGAGATATCCGGCGCAGGCAATGGCGTCATGGGCGGTGTGGGGCGCGGCGCCGTGGCCGCTCTTGCCGTGAACGGTGATGTGGAACAGATCCACCGCGCTGGTGAAGTAGCCCTTGTAAAGATTCAGCGTGCCCACGGTGTCATTCTCGGAGGGGCACACGTGCTGGCCGAAGATGGCGTCCACGTGGGGGTTCTCCATGACACCGGCGGCTACCAGCTTCCGTGCGCCGCCGGGCATGATGTCCTCGCTGGGCTCGAAGATGAACTTCACCGTTCCGGCGAAGCTATCCCGCAGATGGCACAGCGTCTTGGCAAGGCCCAGCAGCATGGTGGCGTGCAGGTCGTGGCCGCAGGCGTGCATCACGCCCTCGTTCTGGCTGGCAAAGGGCAGGCCCGTCTCCTCGTGGACAGGCAGGGCGTCAATGTCGGCCCGGAAGGCCACGCACTTGCCGGGGCCTTTTCCACCGTGGAGCAGTCCTACCACGGCAGTGGGCAAGGGGGACTGCACCTCGTCCATGCCCATTTTTTCCAACTCAGCGCGGATCAGGGCGCTGGTACGTACCTCAGTCATACCCACCTCGGGGTGGGCGTGGATATCCCGGCGGATAGCCACCAGTTCATCGAAAATGCTCTCGACGTAAGCTTTGATCTCGGACATGATAGAAAGACTCCTTTCAACGGGCTGCGCTTACAGCCACTTGCACATGACGCCCGCCACCAGCACGGAGGTGATGGACACGGTGACCATACCGGCCACCAGCATCTTGGGCATGATCTGTGCGCTGATATAGGCCTTTTCCTCCTCGGTGGTGCCGGTGCTCTCGGACACCTCGTTGGAGATGATGACGGTTCCGGGGAAGCCGAACAGGCAGGAGCTGCCGATGGCCATGGACATCTGCCAGCTGTAGCCGAACAGCTTGCCCACCAGAATGGAGGCAAGGGAGAACGCGATGGTGCCGATGACCACGCAGACCAGCAGGGGAACCACCATGCTGCCCACCATTTCGGGGGTAGCGGAGGCCAGATTGGTGAAGATGGAAAGAGTGATGATGGGCATGACGATGCCGGTGGCGTTGGCCTTGCCCAGAGCGTCCTCATCCAGGAAGCCCAGCTCCTTCAGCAGCACGCCGAAAATCAGGCACCACACCAGCTTGTTCACCGCGTCGTGGAACAGGCTGGACACCCAGGTGGACAGCAGCGCCACCAGAATGACCTTGGCGATGATGGTGTTGGGGGTGTTGTACTTGGCGGGCAGGGCGGGGATCAGCTTCTTGCGGGCGGCAGTCTGGGCGGCATTTACGGGCGCCAGCGATACGGAACCTGCGTCAATGTCCCGCTTCAGGCGCTTGGCCTCGCTTTTCAGGCACAGGGAGGCCACCGGGTAGCCCACGAAGCCCTGGGCGCACATCACCAGCGTGGCGAACACGGCCAGCTCGGGGCGGCTGGCGTTGTTGGCCATCTCGGTCATTTGCAGGGTAGCCACCACGCCGCCGGACAGGATGGGCGCGCCCACCAGTGCGAAGCCGCGGTCAACGATCAGCTGACCAAGGAAGTACACCGCCACGGAAATGGCGACGCAGGCCAGCGCGGAAATGATGACCGTGCGCCACTGGGCGCCGAAGTCACGCAGCTTGATGGTGGTGCCAAGGTGCACCAGCAGCATGGTCACCAGCAGTCCGGCCATGCTCAACAGCGTGGAATCCGCGAACAGGGTGGACGGGAAGATGTTGGTCCAGAAGCCTGCCAGAAAGACCACAGAGGCCACCAGCAGCATGGAAACGATGGCTTTTGTTTTGGCGGAGATCATGTCTCCGGCGGCGAACACCACGAAGATGACAGCCGCAGAAAGGATTGCAGTCATAATTTTTCTCCTTCTCAAAATGTACAAAGTGTGGATGGGACAAAATGAAAAGCGGCTCCGTCTGAAGGACGAAGCCGCTTGACGCCAATGGTAAAAAATGGGTCTGACGCTTATGTCGATTCAGCCGGTTTACGGTATCGGGAGCAAAAATAGGCATACCAATAAAAGCCCGCAAAGTAGCGAGCCATCTCGGCAAAATAGGAGACCGTATGCAGGCTGTGGGTCTTAGCGGTGTGGTTCATCATCTGACGTGCCATGGTGGTCTCCTTTCCGCCGGGATCGCTCCGGCTGTTGTTTTTTGTTGGCACTGATTTTAGAACTTTGCACCGCGAAAGTCAACGGCCAATTTATGGATATTTCAGCGGGTACTGACTATAAACTTTGTAGGATTTTCATGAAATTGAACGGAATCTTAACACGGCCACGCTGTCTGCTAATGGAAGCCATTGTGGAATTTTCTGGAAACCGCCGAAACTCTCCGGAAAAGACGATTTACAAACGCCGTTGTTTCTGGTAGGATAAGCTCACCTGAAAAAACGAGGAGGGCATCCCTATGAAAGACCTGCAAAAGAAGCTGCGCGTGGCGCTGGTACAGGCCACCCCGGTGATGTTCGACAAGGACGCCACCATTGACAAGGTGTGCGCTCAGATCCGCGAGGCCGGACAGAACGGTGCGGAGCTGATCGTGTTCCCCGAATCCCTGATCCCCTGCTATCCCTACGGCCTGACCTACGGTTTTACCGTGGGCAGCCGCACCGAGGAGTGCCGGGACGACTGGAAAATCTACTATGACAACGCCGTTCTCTGCCCCAGCGAGGACACCGACCGCATCGGCGCGGCAGCGAAAGAGGCGGGCGCTTACGTCTCCATCGGCTATACAGAGCGGGGCCGCAACAACGGCACCCTCTACTGCTCTAATATGATCTTCGGGCCGGACGGCAAACTGCTGTGCAACCACCGGAAGCTGAAGCCTACCGGCGCGGAGCGTATCGTCTGGGGCGACGCGGACAGGGACTTCTTCCCCACGGTGGACTCCCCCTGGGGCACCATGGGCGCGCTGATCTGCTGGGAGAATTATATGCCGCTGGCCCGCGTGGCACTGTATCAGAAGGGCGTCAGCCTGTATCTGTGCCCCAATACCAACAATAACCCGGAGTGGCACGACACCATCAAGCACATCGCCATCGAGGGCAAGTGCTTCGTGTTCCATGTGAACCAGTACTTCACCAGGGACATGTACCCCACCAGCTACCACGGCCCCGCCGCCGACGAGATTGCCCGCCTGCCCAAAGCGCCCTGCAACGGCGGCAGCGCCATCATTGACCCCTACGGCCACTATGTGACCGATCCGGTGTGGGACTGCGAGACCATCATCTATGCCGATATCAACCCCGACGAGGCTGCCAGAGCCCGCATGGAGTTCGACCCCTGCGGCCATTACTCCCGTCCCGATGTGACGGAGCTGATCGTTCATGAGAAATAAAAATTCCATAGGGGCCGACGACTCTGTCGGCCCCTACGGAAGAAAGCAAGAGGATACGACCATGGATCTGCGCGAGATCACGGATTTTAACGCCCCAGAGCTGGACGTCTACGCCCGGCTGACGGAGAACCAACTGGTAAACCGGGCCGACCCGGCCAACGCCCTGTTCATCGCGGAAAGCCCGCTGGTGATCGGCCGGGCGCTGGACGCGGGCTGTGTGCCGGTGTCCTTCCTGATGGAGCGCAAGCACGTGGAGGGCAAGGCGGCGGAGCTGCTGGCCCGGTGTCCGGCGGATATTCCGGTGTACGCCGCGCCGCTGGAGGTGCTGGAGCAGCTGACGGGCTTCAAGCTGACGCGGGGCATGCTGTGCGCCATGCGCCGTCCCAAGCTGCCCACGGTGGAGCAGGTCTGCGCCGGAGCGCGGCGGGTGGCAGTGCTGGAAAACGTCATGAACCCCACCAATATCGGCGCCATCTTCCGCAGCGCCGCCGCGCTGAACATGGACGCCGTGCTGCTGAGCACACAGGGCAGCGATCCCCTGTACCGCCGGGCCGTCCGGGTCAGCATGGGCACGGTGTTTCAAGTCCCGTGGACGTACTTCCCGGAGGATGCGGCATGGCCGGAGGGCGGTATGGCGCTGCTGCGGCGGTTGGGCTTCCAAACCGCCGCCATGGCCCTGCGGGACGACTCGCTGTCCATCGACGATCCCCGCCTGCTGGCGGAGGACAAACTGGCCGTGGTGCTGGGCACGGAGGGGGACGGCCTCGCCGCCGCCACCATCGCCCACTGCGACTATACGGTACGCATCCCCATGGCCCACGGTGTGGACAGCCTGAACGTGGCCGCCGCCAGCGCCGTGGCCTTCTACCAGCTGGGAAAGAAGTGAAAAGACCTGCGGGTGTTGCCCTGTGTGGGGCAACACCCGCTTTTTCTTTCGTCACCAAGAGATGAGCAAAACAGTTGGAAGGAACTGCCCCCAAACAAGGCAAACGGGAATCAAAAGAGTTTGGGGCATCTCAAGGGCGCAAAAACCACAGCGCGGTAACCGCCGCACCTGAAGAAGGTATGGAAAAGGCAGATCAGGCGGAACGCCGAAGCTGTTTGGCAGAACGGTAGGAGTGAGAGCCGTGCAGAACGGCGGCCAGCGCAACCACTAAGGCAGAGATATGAGCCAGTGTGTTGAGATTAGCAGCACTGCTGCCATTTCGAACCCAGAGCCTTTCTTGACCAGATGCCTTAAAGCGGGAGTTATAACGCTCACACTCTGTACGCAAGGCATAGATACGCTTAAAATGCAGGCATTCCCTGTCAATGGAAAGTCTGTAGTCTGTTGGAATGG
>CDZG01053114.1_pt1 | contig 17617 bp, 17 predicted proteins | sample 557741 | NCBI WGS metagenome assembly CDZG01 (sample SAMEA3182086, study PRJEB8094) | gut metagenome | biome: human; feature: gut; material: Stool; isolation source: human stools | place: Canada | collected 2013-01-21
CGTACTTCGTCTACATGACTGCCGCGCAGAACAAGTTCCTGCGCATCTACTACGCCCGCGTAAAAGAATGCCTTGAGGCATTCGACACACAGCAGAGTTCCACACAGAGTTAAGCGAACTGCCATTCTTCATCTCGGCTGGCGATGCAATCTTCTCCAGCCTGTTTTGTTATACTCTTTTTTGGTCTCGCAAATTTTGCGGTACTTTTTTCATTTCAGCTATTGACTTTTGTTTGCAGGACTCCATAAATTTAGATTGTCAGGGCGGCACCACCAGACGGTGCAGTAATGCTCTGTGGTGCATATCAGTGTTCGGGCGATTTGATCGCGTCCTTTGCGGCCTGCCGTTTTGCCTGACGCTTATAGGCTTCCTCCCGGATTTTCAGTGCATCGAAAACTACGCGCTTGACTTCCGCGACACTCGGCATTTCGCCAGGAAAGAAGTCCTTCAGTTCCGCACCGGTAAATGTGACCTTCAATTCCGGAGCTTTCTTCGGCTTGATAATGGACGTGATCTTGTTCTCATCGACCTTGTGCGCGGGGGCCAGAGAGGGCAGGTTTTTCTGCATCGTGTCTGCATGGCGGCTGGCTTCCTTTAGTGCGGTGGCTTGCGCCATAGAGGGAACGATCTGTTCTTTCTTCATAACGTCAACGACCTTCGTTTGCTCATCCGGCTTCAAATAAGCAAGCTCGACCGCAGTGTTGAACGGCAACTTTTTATCATCCACCTGCTGTTTCAGTTCTGGAACAAGGTCATTGATTTTGACAAGTCGGTTGACCTGATTGCGGCTGATACCCATATCCTCCGCAACGATCTGGTCGGTGCGCTTCTTCGGTTCCGGGCTTGTAAGCTGCTCCATTTTGCTGCGCCGTCCGGCTTTTCGTGCAAGGGCTTCCATCTTCATTTTCGCGGCGCGGGCAAGCTCGGACGTTGGAATGTCCATGCGGTGCAGATTGCCGTCAACGACTTCAACACGCGCAGTATCGTCGTCCACCTGCGCGATAATGACCGGCACAGGATAATTCAGGCGGCTTGCAATGTCGTGGCGGCGGTGGCCGGAGATCAGTTCAAGACCGCCTTTTTCACGCGGCCTTGCTTTGACCGGCTCATTGATGCCGTTGTCGCGGATGGATTCGTACAGTTCGATGTAGTCCTTGACCTCGCGGTTAACCGAAAACGGATGATCGAGGAACTGATAGAAATAGGCCGGATGCAGGCGCATCGAAAAGCCTTCGCCCTCCTTCGGAATAGGCAGACTGTTCAGCGCTTTTTCATCCGGGTAATCCAGACGGTCCTCGAAAATCTGCGTCACGCGCACGCCTTTCTGCTCGCCGGGTTCTTTCGGCGGGTCTGCGGCTTTCGGCGGCGTGATGGGGTCATGCAGCTTTCCGCCCAGCATAATTTTTGCGGACGGTTCTGCTTTTTGCGCGGGCGGCGTCACTGGCTTATTCAGCGGTGGCTTTTTCTCGTCGGCAGCCTTTGCGGGCGGCTTGATTGCCGCGCCGGGCTTTTCTGCGCCACTCACAGGGGCGGTGTCCTTGCCGCTGACCTTGCCGGGGATATTCGCTGGTGCATCCGGCTTTTTCGCTTCGGTCGCTGCTGGTGGGATGGCCGCGTCGGTTTTTCCGTCTGGCTTTTTGGAGCTATCTTCAGGAATGACCTTTGCAGCAGGTTTCTCCAGCGGCTTGGCTGCCGCGCCGGGCTTTTCTGTGCTGCTCACAGGGGCAGCTTCCTTGCCGCTGACCTTGCCGGGGGCGTTTGCTGGTGCGTCCGGCTTTTTCGCTTCGGTCGCTGCTGGCGGGATGGCCGCGTCGGTTTTTCCTTCTGGCTTTTTGGAGCTATCTTCAGGAATGACCTTTGCAGCAGGTTTCTCCAGCGGCTTGGCTGCCGCGCCGGGCTTTTCTGCGTTGCTCACAGGAGCGGTATCCTTGCCGCCAATCTTGCCGGGGGTATTCGCTGGCGTGGCCGGCTTTTTCGCTTCGGCGGGTGCGGGCGGTGACTTGACCGACGCTTCGGGCTTTTTCACATCACCTGTCGGAACAGTGTCCTTACGGCTGTCTTTGCCGGACGCATCTGCTTTTTTGACTTCTGCGGGCGGCGGTGTGCCGGACTTGTCCTCCGGTTTTTGGGGTTCAGCCGCAGAAGCGGGCTTTATGCCGTCGTTTTTATCCGGCGGTTTCTCTGTTTTGGGCGGTGCGTTTGGCAGCTTTGCAGCGTCAGGTTTCTTTTCCGGCGCTGGCTGTTTGCTAAGGGTTGCTTTTTCTTCGGGCATTGTATTCCTCCTTCATCGAAAAAATGGGTATAAAAAATGCGCCCCAAGTTGGGACGCAAAAAAACAACGCGCAGATTTACCGACCGCAATCCGCTCGGACGGCGGCGCGATAGTAAGAATCTATCGTGGTCGGCGCCTGATACAGAGCGGCAAGCAGATATGCGCGAATGTTACGAATGGGTGTGTTGGTTTTCTGCATACAGTCCAGCACATAGGTGATATGGAAACGGTCAAGCTGACCAAGGCGTTCCCGGACAGCGGCAATGGGAATTTCCTCGCCGCCGATACGAACGCTCGACTTTGCTGTGCAGAGCGTATCGGTCAGCAGCTCGATGATGGATTTGACAGATGTTTCGCTGTACTCGGTAATCAGAATTTCGTAGTCCAGCTTTTCATAGAGCTGCTTTCTGCAACCGAATCGGTCGTATCCATCCGGCGGCGCTTGCGCCGGATAGATAGATGGATCAGGATAGCTAAACTCAGGATAGATATTATCTAAGTAACTTGCTTCCCGTTTTGGGAAGTCTTGACTTCCCAAAAGCGGAAGTCTGGAAGTTTGATTTTGGGAAGTCTGGATTTCCGAATCCGGGAAGTCTGAAACAGGCGCAGAAAGGGGAGTTTCCGGTACATCGGTCGTGGTGAATTTTTTGACGTAAATCTTTGCCGGGCGGCCTTGCCCCTGCTTCACGCGCTCGATCAAGCCGAACCCGTCCTTGCCAGTGTCCAGCTCGGCCAGTAGCCGAACCGCCTTGTTGTGTCCGCACATGAGATCAGTCTGAATCTCGTCGAGTGTGTAGTAGATGTAAACGCGCCCCAGCTCATCATACCAGCCGTGTTTGGCAGATAACCCCATGCGGTCGAGCATCAAGCCATAAAGCAGCTTTGCTTCGGTGGAGAGTGTCTTGAACTTCTTGCTACGCACCAACAATCTTGGAATCCGGAAGTAGCTGAATTGCTCAGATTCTTCGCCGTAAAAGTAGGAGAAATTGACTTGCGTTTGCATGAAAATCACCTCGATATGCGGAATTTTGGCAATAAAAAATGGACATTCACGTTTTCACATAAATGTCCAATTTGGCAGCTCTTTACGAACTTTTTGTTCAATTTTTGCGGGGGTATGGCTGACGTGGGTACAACCGCTGGGGGCGCAAAATAACGGCGATATGTCAAAAACATCAAAAAAGTTATGAAAAAGGCTTGTTTTCATCAGAAAACAAGCCTTTTTGGTGGAGATAAGCGGGATCGAACCGCTGACCTCATGACTGCCAGTCATGCGCTCTCCCAGCTGAGCTATACCCCCAAGTGGAATTACTTTGCTTATGAAGTTTTGAGAAGTGCCGATTGCGCTAAGAAGCGGGAAACATTTGTGGGGGCATAAGATAAGTGGCTTGTGCTCCCAGCTGAGCTATACCCCCAGATATTTCCAAATGGGTTAAGAAGCAAGATATGAAGTTTTAGGGTTTGGGACGGGGGTACGTAACCGTCATGCTTGGGCTCCCAGCTGAGCTATACCCCCATCGGCGGAGTTATTCTATCAGATATTTTCGGAAAATGCAAGTGTTTTTTTAAAATTCTGAAAAAATGATTTCCGTCAGGCGTAATCGCTGGTCTCGAGCAGCTGCAGGGTGCGGGCGTCGGAGGTGTAGAGGGTGTAGAGCGCGGCGTCGGCGTCGGCGGAGCAGACGAGCAGGTGGGCGGTCTCGGATGCGGCAGCCTCTGCGGCGGTGACGGGGGCGGCGGGGCGGAAGAAGCAGCAATAGCCCTCTGCGGCTTCCGCGCCGGCCGGGAGCAGGGCGAGGAGCGTCTTCTGACACACGAGCGCGGCCAGCGCGTCGTTTGCGCGGGCGAGCGCGGCGGCGGGGTCGGCTTCGCCGTCCGGGACGGTCAGGCCGATGGTATGTCCGGCAGCGAGCAGCTCGAATACCAGTGCGGGGTCGGTCAGGATCTCGCCCTCGGTCAGGAAGAACGAGCCCTGCAGGCTGTATTTTTTCAGCGCGGCCATGCTGTCACGCATGGTCTGGCTGTCGGTAAAGGCGAGGAAGACGGTAGCGGGCTTTTTCTCGGCGGCAGGGTCGGCCTGCGTGCCCGGATTGCCGCCGGGACGCTCGGACGGCTTGTCCTGTGTCTGGCCGCCGCCGGCATACTGCTGCACGCGGTAGGCGATCAGATTTTCCGCCTTTTCGATGAACAGCGAATCATCATAGACCTCGCTGCCGTCGGTGAAGCGCAGGACCTGATAGCCGCCGGCGGATTCGAGCATGGTGGTCTTGAGCCCGAAGTGCGAGGCGCAGAAGGTGAGCGGCAGGTACAAAATGCCGCTGCGGTACAGAACGTTCGCCGTGGAGACGCTGCCGCTCTCGTCGCTGACGGTGCCGGCGGCGAGGTCAAAGAGCATCTGGCGGCTGCGGTTGAAGAGCACGTAGGTCTGCCGGGTCTGGTTATACGACGGCGTGACGCCGCAGGGCTGGCTGTCGAACACCTGATAGGGGACATAGAGCGTACCGCCGGAATAGGTCGGGAAGACGGTCAGCGTCAGGGGGATGGTATCATTGACGGCGACAAAGAACAGCTCGCCGTCGGCCGAGACCGGCACGCAGAGGCAGGCCAGCATGGCGACAATGAGGAGCAGACTGAGGATCCTGCGCCGCTTCATGAAAAAATCCCCCTTTCAGAGCAATTCTGTTTTCAATATACCACACTTCGCGGCGAGGGGCAAGTTTTTTGGTTGTACTGCGAAAAAGAGTGTGATATGATAAACAGAACAGAAAAGAAGAAAGACGCCGAAGAAAACGGAGGGAGCGCCATGGAGCGGATCGTAAAGGAGAACTATTACCTGGACATCGCCGAGACCGTGCTGGAGCGGTCGACCTGCCTGCGCAGGCAGTACGGCGCGATCATCGTCCGCAACGACGAGATCGTGGCGACCGGCTACAACGGCGCGCCGCGCGGGCGGAAAAACTGCTCCGACCTCGGCTACTGCGTGCGCGAGCAGATGCGCGTGCCGCGCGGCGAGCGGTATGAGCTGTGCCGCAGCGTGCATGCCGAGGCCAACGCGATCATCTCCGCGTCCCGCAACGAGTGCATCGGCGGCGATATCTATCTCGTCGGGCATGACGCGAAGACAGGGGCGATCCTGTCGGACGCGACCTCGTGCTCGATGTGCCGGAGAATGATCATCAACGCGGGACTGCGGCGCGTGGTCATCCGCAATTCGCGGACGGAATTTACCATCGTCCAGGTCCAGGACTGGATCGACCAGGACGATACGCTGGAGCTGTGACGGGATGAAGATCGGGAATCTGGAGATCCGGGGGGATCTGGTCCTCGCGCCGATGGCAGGCGTGACGGATCTGGCCTTCCGCACGATCTGCGCGGAGCTGGGCGCGGCAGTGACGGTGACGGAGATGGTCTCGTCACGCGCGCTCATCTATCAGGACAAAAAGAGCCGGTCGCTGCTGCACAGGACGCCCATCGGCGTCTGCGGTGCGCAGATCTTCGGCAATGACCCTTCCGTGATGGCGGAGGGGGCTGCGCTCGCGCTGGAGGCGTCGGGCGCGGATTTTATCGATATCAACATGGGCTGCCCCATGCCGAAGATCGTGAACAACGGCGACGGCAGCGCCCTTATGAAGGATCCGGAGAAGGCTGCGCGCATCGTCGAGGCCGTCTGCGGGGCGGTGGACGTGCCCGTGACGGTCAAGATGCGCAAAGGCTGGGACAAGGGCTCGTGCAACGCGCCCGTGCTCGCCGCCATGCTCGAGCAGGCGGGGGCCGCGGCCATCGCCGTGCACGGCAGGACGAAGACGATGCTCTATTCCGGCCTCGCCGACTGGGACAGCATCCGCGCGGTGCGCGAGGCGGTCCGCATCCCGGTCATCGCCAACGGCGATATCTTCACCGCGGAAGACGCCGTGCGCTGCAAGGCCCGGACGGGCGCGGCGCTGCTGATGCTGGGAAGGACGACGTTCGGCGACCCCTGGGTCTTTTGGCAGGCGCAGGCCGCGCTGGACGGGAGGCCCGTGCCGGAGCTGCCGCCGCTTGCCGAGCGGGTCGAGACGGCGCTGCGCCAGTTCCATCTCGCGGCGCAGGACAAGGGCGAGCACATCGCCTGTCTGGAGGCCAGAAAGCATTTCGCGTGGTATCTGCGCGGGGTGGCGCACAGCGGATATTATAAAGAGAAAATTTCCTCGATCTCCTCCATGGACGAGATCGAGTCGATCGCAAGAGGGATACAGAGAGATTTGAGGTGAAACCATTGCAGGACGATATCCTGATCCGCAGAGCCGCGGCGAAGGACGAAAGCGCCTTTGAGCAGCTCATGCTGCTGCACCAGAAGCCGGTCTACAACATCTGCTACCGCATGGCGGGCAATGCCGACGACGCGCTGGATCTGTCGCAGGAGGTATTTCTGAAGCTCTGGCGGACGCTGGAGCAGTATCAGTTCGACGCGGCCTTTTCCACCTGGCTGTTCCGGCTGACGCAGAACGTGTGCATCGATTTTCTGCGCCGCAAAAAGCGGCAGCAGCACGTTTCGCTCACGTTCTCGGATGATGAGGACGAGGGCAAGGAGCTGTCCGTCCCGGATCCGGAGCCGCTGCCGGAGGAGCGGGTCATTTTCAACGAAAAACAGGCGGCCATCCGCGCTGCCATGAACGCGCTGCCGGTCGATTTCCGTGAGATCCTGCAGCTGCGCGTGGTGCAGGAGCTGCCGTATGAGCAGATCGCGCAGATCATGGACCTGCCGGTCGGCACGGTCAAGTCGCGTCTGGCCCGGGCGCGGCTGCAGCTGAAAAAAAGATTGGACGCCGGGAACTTTTTTGAAACCGATGCGTCTAACAGAGCGAAATAACTGGAGGTGGGCAAGCGATGGACTGTGAAAAGGCGCTCGAGCTCATGAGCGCGGAATTGGACGGAATGTGCACCGAACAGGAGCGGGCGGCGCTGCAGGCCCATCTGGAGGCGTGCGCGGACTGCCGTGAGACCTACCGGCAGCTGCACGCGCTGGACGAGGCGCTGCAGGACACGGAGCTGGAGCCGCCGCAGGCGCTGCATGACAATGTCATGCGGCAGATCCGGAAGGAAAAGAAGCCGGCCCGCCGCGTCTGGCTCCCGGCTGCGGCCATCGCCGCGGCTGCGGCGCTCGTGCTGCTGGCGGGGCAGGCGGGGATCTTGTCTCTGCCGGGCTTTGACCGGGAGAACTCCGTGACGGTCAACGTCGGCTCGGCGGCGGAGCGGATCTTCGAGAGGATCGAGCCCGAGGCGGGCGAGCCGGACCCGGCTGCCGCGGAGGAAGCGGCGGCGCTGTCGGCCGAGACGCAGCTCGACGTGCTGCTCCTGTGGGGGCAGGGGACCCCGGCGGAGCTGCGCGCGACGCCGTATGAGACGACGAAGACTGGCGCGCGGCTCTACCGCGTGACGGGAACGCTGGCCCAGGAGCTGCTGGACCACTATGCCGCGGCTCTGTACGCCGCGGACAGCGATTTTTCCGACCTGCCGGAACAGGAAGAAGCCTGCGTGCTGGTGATGGAGTAACTGCGCGGAACAGGAGGCAAACAATGGACTGCCCATATTGCGGAGGACCGATGGAAGCCGGGTGGATCCCGGGGACGGACCGGATCCTGCGTGTTGCGTGGATCCCGGAGACGGCGGAGCGAAGGTTTTTGCTGACGCGGACGATGCTGACGGAAAGCGGCGGCCTGATCCTGCAGGACCGGCCGTTCCCGGCTGCGCCCTATAAGCAGGTCTTCATCTGCCGCCGCTGCCGAAAGGGCGTTTTTTCCTTCCAGAACGACGCGGGAGACATCGAAGCCGAAAGTCTCTGACAGCACAAAACAAAGGCTCCCCTTCCAGGGGAGCTGCCAGCGAAGCTGACTGAGAGGTTGTCGCAGATCTGCAGGGAAAGACCCAAACCGCAAATTTAGTTTGCGGTTTGGAAAGGAAGAAACGAGCACAGAGGAAAAGAGGCGTCGCTTGCGGCGGCTCGTTCCGTCGTGGTCGTTTCTGACGCGCCTCCGGCGGCCCCTTCTTTTCCGTCTTGCCGGAAAAGAAGGGGGAGAAAAGGGGCGCTTGGTTACGGTTTGGTGCGTTCTGCCTCTGAATTTAGGCGAGCACCTATGCTTTAGATGTCGTTCCACTCGGGAGTCACCTCACGGGCGTCTTGGTACGCGCCGCCTGATACGGGGGTATCAGATTTGAAACTAGTTGCCGTTGAATATTTGCAGCCAATAGAAGGTGCAGTCTGAGTTTGTCAGGCTGCACCTTTTTGCGGGGAAGTTTTGCGTTATGCGTTGTAGGAGCAGAGCCCCGCCCCTACAAAATGCACTCCAATGGCTTCCCCTATGAGGGGAAGCTGTCGCCGAAAGGCGACTGATGAGGTGGACAGTGCTGCGTAGACGGAACTGCCCCCACCTCATCCGTCACGGCTTCGCCGTGCCACCTTCCCCTCATAGGGGAAGGCATGGGAGGCGCGCCGCATCCGGCGGCCCCGGTCGCTTCCGGACTTGACAGAAACGCGAAAGTATGAAAAAATAGAAGGAACTTCACGAAAGCAGGTGGCTTCTATGGAAGACATGATCACCGGGCTGTGTCCGCAGTGCGGGCACACGCTGCACATCCCCGCGGAGCTTGCGAGCTTCTCCTGCATGTACTGCGGCGCGCGGCTGACAAAGGAACAGCTGGCGGCTGAGCCGCCGGCTGCGCAGGAGGCGGACGAAGATCGGGCGGCGTATTATGACCGTGCGGTCTCCCGGCTCGGCTGGTGCATCAAAAACTTTGGCGGCTATCAGAAAAAGATCATGCGCGACGTCTTCTTCGAGGCCTTTGAGACCTATGAGACCGGCTGCGCGCCGGTCATTCAGGAGCTGGCCCGCGGCGTGGCCCCGGAGCGGCAGACGCAGCTGCTCGGGCGCGCGGCCGCCGCCATGCTCGACGAGCTGGAGGCCGGCTGGCAGAAGAAGGGCGACATGGAGGACGAGAAGATCGTCCTTGCGATCTTCTTCGTGCCGATGGTGCGCAAGCAGCAGCTGCCGATCAGCGAGGAATTCGTCACGATCCTGCAGAAGCAGTGGGTGGAGCGGTATCCGAAGTCCCCGTTCTATCTGGGCGACTATGAATCCATCTCCGGCGGTTTCCGCAAGAAGTTCCTCGGTCTGTGCTTCATCACGACGGCCGTCTGCCAGGAGCTCGGCAAGCCGGACGACTGCGAAGAGCTGACGGCCTTCCGCGCCTTCCGCGACGGGTATCTCCGTTCCCAGCCTGACGGCGAGGCACTGATCCGGGAATACTACAACATCGCCCCCGGCATCGTCACCTGCATCAACACCTGCTCGGACCGCCACGCGAGCTACGCGCGCATCCGCGAGGAATATCTCGCGCCCTGCTATCAGGACCTGCTCGCCGGGCGCAACGAGAGCTGCAAGGCCCGCTATGTGCGGATGGTGCGGGATCTGGAACGCGAATACCTCAGCTGAGACGGAAATTTTCGAAAAAACAGGGTCTGCCTGCGCGGCAGATCCTGTTTTTTTGTGCACCTGGCACAAATGTCTGCGGAAGAAAAAGACAAAACGGAGAAAAACAGGAAAATACTTGACAAGGCGGAAAATAGAGTTCTATAATTGAAAATGGAATGTGAATCCATTTTATATATAGATAAAAATATTGAATCTATTTAATTTCTTTGAAATTTAACGGTTTTTTCACAGACATAATGGAAGCAATCAAAATCTGTCGAAAAATTCTGGAAAAAACTAGAATAAATAAATTGAAAATATTTCCAGAATATGTTACAGTATTGTTGTCGCAGCGATAAAAAAGTCAGTGTCTGATACAAACCATATAACGAGGAGAGGTCTAAGATGGAAAACCGTGTCAAAATTTTGATCGCAGACGGGAACGAGGAATTCTGCGCTCACGTCAAGCGGAGGCTGGAACAGGTTTCCGGCTACGAGATCGTCGGTACCGCCGCCGACGGTCAGCGCGCAGTCGAGCTGATGCGCGCGGCAAAACCGGATGTGCTGGTTCTGGATCTGATGCTGTCGAAGCTGGACGGCATCACGGTCCTCAAGCGCGCCCGGGAGATGGACAAGCCGCCGGCAGCGCTGGTGCTGACGGGGTTCATGACGGAGTATGTGGCCGGGATGGCCGCGTCGCTCGGTGTGCAGTATTTTATGACGAAGCCGTGCGAGCTGGACGCCGTAGCCGAGCGCATCCACGAGATGACCGCGATCGACGGCCAGCTCCGCCAGTCGGCGCAGCGCCGGCAGGAGGTCAATATCGAGGCCATGGTCACCTCGATCATCCATGAGATCGGCGTGCCCGCGCATATCAAGGGCTACCAGTATCTGCGCGAGGCGATCATGATCGCCGTGCAGGATATGGACGTCATCAACGCCATCACGAAGGTGCTCTATCCGCAGGTCGCCAAGACCTTCGCCACCACGCCCTCACGCGTGGAGCGCGCGATCCGCCACGCCATCGAGGTCGCGTGGGACCGCGGCGATCTCGAGACGCTGCAGCGCTTCTTCGGCTACACGGTCTCGAATACCAAGGGCAAGCCGACCAACTCGGAATTCATCGCGCTCATCGCCGACAAGCTGCAGCTGCAGCTGAAAAACGGGCAGGCGATCTGAGCGCGGCGAAAACCTGCTGAAATGCTGTCAAACGATCCGGCCCGGGGCAGTGCGCTGCCCCGGGCCGGGACTTTCTTCGTTCCCGGGAAATTTCTGCTTGCGTATGCGCGGAAGGTGTGCTATAATCCGGACAGACGGTTAAAGACCTCTAACTGAAATGGGGAGAGCCCAACCCTGCAGCCAAAGCTGCGCGGGGGTCCGGAGGACGGAAGGCAGTGGCAAAGTCTATCTGTTAGTTAGAGGCATCTAACCAAATTCAAACCGAAAGGACGAGCTTATGAGTGTTGTGATTTTGGGCGGCAACGAATGTATGGAACGCCGCTATAAGGACCTTTGCAAGAGCTATCAATGTCAGTCGAAGATCTTCACGAAGCCCGCCGGCGGACTTCGGAACAAACTGGGGAATCCCGATCTGATGATCTTTTTCACCAATACCATGTCCCACAAGATGGTGCAGGGAGCGCTCAGCGAGCTGAAGGGGCAGAACACCATCATCGAGCGCTGCCACACGAGCTCCCTGTCCGCGCTGCGCGGGATTTTGGATAAGTACGCCGTGCAGGGTGCATTCTGATGTCAGAGGAGCTTGTGATCCGGCAGGCCGCGCCGACGCTCGCCGGGATCAAGACCGGCAGTCTCTTTCCCTGCCCGTGCGAGGACAAGGCGGCGCTGCTCGCCGAGATCCGCGCGTTCAACCGGCGCTATCAGGCCCGCGGCCTGTGCCTGCTGCCGCTGCGGTTTACGAAGGGACAGGCTCTTTTGTATCTCTACCGCCCGGCGGCTTTGCAGCGGGATCTGGATTCCGACGCGGCGGCCAAACTGCTGGCCGGGGCCGGATATCCCTGCGGCAGCTGCGGCGGCTGCGTGGCGGCGCTCGTGCGGCGGATGCGCAGCTCGGCGGAATTCCCGCACGAGGTCGGCCTGTTTCTCAGCTACCCGCCGGAGGACGTGAAGGGCTTCATCGAAAACCGCGCGGCGAACGCCAAATGCACCGGCGTCTGGAAGGTGTACGGCGACGAGCGGCAGGCGCGGCAGACGTTTGCAAAATATAAAAAATGTACGCAGGTTTACTGCGAGCGCTGGCAGTCCGGCTCCGGGTTGGACAAGCTGGCCGTCGCAGACCGATAAAGCAGACCCGGCTGGCCGCAGACCGGCCGTCCGGGACCAGAAAGGATGACAGATTATGAAGAAAACAGCAGTGATCTATTGGAGCGGCACGGGAAACACCGAGGCCATGGCAAACGCAGTTGCAGAGGGCATGCGGCAGGCAGGCGCGGAATGCAGCGTCCTGACGTCGGCCGACGTGACCGCGGATACGGTCGCGGCGCTGGAGGCCGTCGCGCTCGGCTGCCCGGCCATGGGCGCGGAGGAGCTGGAGGAGACGGAGTTCGCACCGATGTTCGACGGGATCAAGTCCGCGCTCGCGGGCAAGGCTGTCGCGCTGTTCGGCTCCTATGGCTGGGGCGACGGCGAGTGGATGCGCACGTGGGAAGAGGAATGCGCCTCTGCCGGCATCCGGCTGGCAGCTGACAGCGTGACCTGCTGCGAAGCGCCGGACGACGAAGCGCTGAGCGCCTGCCAGGCCCTCGGCAAGAAGCTGGCGGAGTAAAGCTGCAGCCGCTTGACAGCACCCCTGCCGTGTGTGATATAATATGGAAAAACACGACAGGAGGCGCTGATATGCTGCAGATCACAAAGGGCCCGACCCTGCAGGAGGCTCAGATCCCGTTTGCCTGGGTCGAGGTCCGGTATCCGGACAAGGACCGGTGGGACGAGGCGGGCTTTTATGCCATGGTCGACGAGCATCTCGCTGCGCTGTGCGGGCGATACAGGGACTATGTCCGTGCGGACGTGTTCGGCCAGAATCCGTATTTCCGGTTCTTCCGGAAGTTCAAAAAGACCTTTCCGGTCATGATGCAGTTTGAATCCGTGCTGCTCAAGGGCCGGGAGTTCCCCAAGAGCAATGCCGTGACCGCCGTGCCGTTTCTGGCTGAGCTGGAGACGCACGTGCTGACGGGGACGCATGATGTTGAGCAGCTGCTCGGCCCGGCCGAGCTGTATCTGGCCCAGGCGAAGGAGCCGTTTGTGGGGCTGCGCGGCGATCTGGTCCATACGTACCCCGGCGATCTCTGCGCCCGCGACGAGGGCGGCATCATCTTCAGCATGATCGCCGGCGCCGACGCGCGGACCTGCGCGCGGCAGACCAGCCGCCATGTGTTCTATCCGGTCTTCGGCGTGCCGGGGCAGGACCCCGCCGCGCTCCGCCCAATGCAGGAGCGGCTGGCCGAATACGCGAGGATCCTCGCACCCGACGCGGAGGTCTTGTGCCAGATGATCTGACGGAAAAAGCAGTTACAGGCGTCCGCATCCGTGCGGGCGCCTGTATTTTTTATCAGACTGTGAACAGATTTCGCTTCTTTTGTGAATTTTAGCACTCCACTATTGACACTGCTAAAACCGGTGCTATACTGAAGCTGTTCCTGAGGGAGGGACGGAAAGAAAGCCCCGAGGGAACAAAATACAATGTTGTTACCTGAAGGGTACGCAAGTCCCGCCGGGAGCTGGCTCCCGGTGCGCAGTACGAATGGAGGTATGACTTATGGTGCCCAGCATTTTTGGTGAAAATCTGTTCGATGAATTCTGGAACGATCCATTTGATATGGAGAGGATGCTGCCGCGCGGCCGCGATCCGCTCTATGGCAAGCACAGCAAGAACCTTATGAAGACCGACGTGCGGGAGACCGAGGGCTCGTATGAGCTGGATGTCGACCTGCCGGGCTTCAAGAAGGAAGAGGTCAATGTGGAGCTGAACAACGGCTATCTGACCATCGAGGCCGCCAAGAGCCTCGACAAGGACGATACCGACAAGCAGGGCCGCTACATCCGGCAGGAGCGCTACGCGGGCTCGATGAGCCGCAGCTTCTACGTCGGCGAGGGTCTGGAGCCGAAGGATATCCGTGCAAAGTTCGAAAACGGCATCCTGCAGCTCTCTATCCCGAAGAGCGCCCCGAAACAGCTGCCGAAGACGACGGCGATCGCGATCGAGTGAGTAAAAATCAAACCGCAAAAGAGGTGCAGGCCAACAAATTTGGCCTGCACCTTTTTGCACGGCTGGCGGCATCCCAGCCTTCCCCTATGAGGGGAAGGTGGCACGGCGAAGCCGTGACGGATGAGGTGGGAGCACTTGCGTCCGGGCGACATGGTCCACCTCATCAGTCGCCTGCGGCGACAGCTTCCCCTCATAGGGGAAGCCTTGGGGTGCGCAGATCCCAAGCCTCCCCTTCCAGGGGAGGTGGCTCGGCGAAGCTGAGACGGAGAGGTCGCTGCAAATTTGATACAACCTCTCGGTCAGCCTTCGGCTGCCAGCATCCCTACCCCTTTTGTCCCTTCGGGACATTTCCCCCTGATAGGGGGAATCGGCCCCTGTAAGGGGAGCCATGGATGGTGCGTTCTGTAGGGGCGGAAGGGGCTGCCTCGCAGGCGCTTCGTGCCGGCTCCCATGGAAGGGGAGCCTTTTTGTGCGCTCTGCGCATTGACAGGAGGGCGCGTGGGCCGGTATAATCGCATCAAAAGACTTGGGAGGCTGGGCGATGGGTTGGGATATTCTTTTGTTTGATCTGGATGGAACGCTGACGGACTCCGGGCCGGGCATCATGCACGCGGCGAAGACCGCGCTGCAGTCGTTCGGCATTGACGGCCTGAGCGAGCAGGAGCTGCGCTATTTTGTCGGCCCGCCGCTGTGGGAGTCGTTCGGCAAGTATCTGCCGGAGGAACAGATCTCCGCGGCCATCGACCGGTTCCGGGAATACTACCGCGTGACCGGCTGGCTGGAAAACGAGCCGTATCCCGGCGTGCGGGAATGCCTGCAGGCGCTGCAGGGCGCGGGCAAGCGGATGTACGTCGCGACCTCGAAACTCGAGACCATGGCGCGGCAGGTGCTGGCGCATTTTGGCCTGCTGCAGTATTTTGCGGGCGTCTGCGGCGGCAGCGCGGAGGATCCGGAGGCCGGGAAGAAGGTCAATGTCGTGCGACGGGTCCTGCGGGAGAACGGCACGGACGATCTTTCCCGCGCGGTTCTCTCCGGTGACCGGGAATATGACATTCTGGGCGGCCATCAGGCGGGCGTGCAGACCGTCGGCGTGCTGTACGGCTACGGCAGCCGCGCGGAGCTGACGGCCGCTGGCGCGGACTTCCTCGCCGCCTCCCCGGAGGAGCTGCAGAGCCTCCTGCTGGGATAACAAAGAACAGAACGATCCCCGAAGACAAGGTCTTCGGGGATCTTTTTATGCGTACCAGTTGTTGACGTCCTGCAGGAGCTTGCGGTAGCGGTCCATATTGGCCCGGGTGACGAGCGGCGCGTCGAGCGAGGTGAAGAAGGGGTAGCTGTTGCCGCGCAGGAGGGTATCGAGCGCGATCACGCTCGTCTGCGCTTCCTCGTACAGCGGCTGGGCCACGAAGGCCTGCACCTCGCCGCTCTCGACAAGGTCGAGCGTCTCGTCGGTATAGTCGGTGCCGACGATGATCATATCGTCCCGGCCGAGCGCCCGCTTGGCCGCGGCCCAGCAGGCGCAGGCCGCGCCGGCCGTCGTGTACGCGCCGAGCAGGTCCGGCGTTTTTTTCATATAGTCCATGACGAGCTGCTTGTTCTTTTCCATATGCTCGGTAAAGCGCAGGTCGGCGTTGATGACAACATGCGGCAGACTTGATCTTGCGAGGCGGATAAGCTCGCGGGTGACGGCGTTTTCCTGCGCATTGTCCGACGACTGGGAGACGGCGATGACGCCATGCCGTCCGGCAAGCTTTTCTGCGAGGAAAGCGACGACGTCGCGCGCGATCTGCTCCGGCGCGGCGGCGATGTTGGCGCGCAGGCCGTAGGCCTCGCCGTCTGCGCAGAGACTGTGGGGGCAGACGACCTGGATCCCGGCAGCCGAGAGCTTGCGGATGATATCCGGCTGCGGCAGCCACATGACCACGCCGTCGACATTCTGATCGAGCAGACTCAGGCAGACGCTGCGGAACGCGGTCTCGTCCGTGTCGGAGATGCCGACGACCTCGGCCTGATAGCCCAGGTGCTGCACGGCGTTGAGGAAGCCCGCGCGCACGACGCGGTAGGTCGGGTGATCCTTCAGGATGAGCGCGAGGGCCAGACGCTTGACGGAGGGGTCATACTTCGGCGCGGCCGTGGTATTGCCGGGGATGACGTCGGTGATGGGGACGAGCAGCTCCCGCCGGTCGACGGGCGCACTCATCAGCGCCGGCAGACTGCCGGCGAGCATATCGGACCGGAAGCCGACGCGGGTGAACTGATAGACCGGGTGCTGCGGCGGCTCGTCGACGCTCAGCGCGGCGATGGAGATATCGTCCGGGATGCGCAGCCCGGCCTGCAGCAGATGGTCGGCCGCCTGCACAGCGGTGCGGTCGGAGGTGCAGAAGATGGCGGAGATGTTGTTCTTCCGCACGATCTCGGGCAGGTGCGACCAGACGTGCGGGTCGCTGCCCGCGTCCATGACGATCTGCACCGGATTGAGCGGCAGGTGCATCTGCAAAATCTGCCGCTGGAAGCCGCTGAAGACGATCAGGTTCTTGTCGGGGGAGAAGTCTTCATTGATATATACAAAGTTCCGGTGGCCCAGCTGCGTCAGCCAGCACACGAGGCGGTAGGCCGCGGCGGCATAGTCCCAGCGGACGTTGAAAAACGGCTTGCGGCTGAAATTGCCGTCCAGCACCAGGATATCCGGGGAGGCGGAGGCGATCAGATCGAGCTTGCTGCGGTCGAGCTCGTCGAAGGTGACGAGCAGCATGCAGCCGGTGAGCTTGGCGGGGAAATCCTCCATGAGCTGCTGCAGCGTGAGGATGTGCAGCTGCGCGCGCTGCTGCGCGGCAAAGTCCGCGATGCTCTGCAGCAGGGCTGGGGGCGGCATCCGCAGCCCGGTGCCGGGGATGAGCACGACGGCGCGCGAATCGGTGCACGACCGGGAGGGCGGGGCGTAGTTCATCTCCTGCACGATCCTGAGGATATTGGCGCGCGTGGCCTCGGAGATGCCCTTGCGGCCGTGGATGGCCAGCGAAACGGCGGCGGCGGAGACACCAGCGCGCTCGGCAATGTCCTTATTTGTGACCTTTCCCATAAAAAGCTCCTTCTGTGCGCACACCGCGCGGTCCTTTACCTGCATTATACTGGAACCCCGGGAAGAATGCAAGAGGGTATTTAAAAGTTTTAGTAAAAAGATAAAAGTGTTAGCTGCATGGCTGGAAACTACGGGTAAGGCACTTGAACTAAAACTTTAGCTTTGATATCGGTAAAACCGGATGTATTTCTGAAAAACAAAAAGAAAAACGAATTTTTTAGAATGTTATACAAAAATTCGGACTGGATTTTGTAGGATGTAATATTGCCAAGAGAAATAAAGTGTGCTAAAATCTAAATGAAATCAACTGAAAGAAATAAAATTACTAAATATTTTAGTTGTCACGGCGCACTTCATTTCTGGTTGCTGGGCGGACGACGCCTTCAACATATATTATTACGGAGGGATTCTACAATGAAAAAAATCATCGCATTGCTTCTCGCCATGATCATGGTCCTCGCCCTCGCGGCCTGTGCTGCGAAGACCGAGCCGGCTCAGGCCGAGACCACCGCAGAAACCACCGCACCCGCTGAGACCACCGAAACCACCGAGACCGCTGCTCCGGCAGACGGCTTCAAGGTCGCCATTTCCCT
>CDZG01024505.1_pt1 | contig 17604 bp, 13 predicted proteins | sample 557741 | NCBI WGS metagenome assembly CDZG01 (sample SAMEA3182086, study PRJEB8094) | gut metagenome | biome: human; feature: gut; material: Stool; isolation source: human stools | place: Canada | collected 2013-01-21
CTTACCTTCGGCGACGAGATAATCGTATTTGAAAAGGGCTGCAAGTTCCCCGGCGTTAGCGGAGCCCTTGAAGAGGATATTACTTACAAATTCAACTTTGTAAGCGGCGGAATAGCTACCGCTGAAAAGGTAGTGGAGCCGACCGTTGAGCCGGCTGAGGTCACCGGAGTACAGTTTGACAGCACTTTCGCGGGAGCCGGAGAGCTCAAGCTCTATATCTCGGTATCGCCCGCTTCGCTTACAGGCGGAAACTACTGGGAAGGCAGCGTCAAGGATGTTATTACACAGGAAGAGCTTGACGCCTTCACGACAAAGATAACCCTAAACGGCAAAACACTTCAGCAGTATATGAGCGAGGGCTTTATAAAATATATCCCCTCCAACAATCCGGGACAGCTTGATGTAGTATTCGACAATGCCAAGGGCGGCGAGTTCCTTACCTTCGGCGACGAGATAATCGTATTTGAAAAGGGCTGCAAGTTCCCCGGCGTTAGCGGAGCCCTTGAAGAGGATATTACTTACAAATTCAACTTTGTAAGCGGCGGAATAGCTACCGCTGAAAAGGTAGTGGAGCCGACCGTTGAGCCGGCTGAGGTCACCGGAGTACAGTTTGACAGCACTTTCGCGGGAGCCGGAGAGCTCAAGCTCTATATCTCGGTATCGCCCGCTTCGCTTACAGGCGGAAACTACTGGGAAGGCAGCGTCAAGGATGTTATTACACAGGAAGAGCTTGACGCCTTCACGACAAAGATAACCCTAAACGGCAAAACACTTCAGCAGTATATGAGCGAGGGCTTTATAAAATATATCCCCTCCAACAATCCGGGACAGCTTGATGTAGTATTCGACAATGCCAAGGGCGACGGGTTCCTTACCTTCGGCGACGAGATAATCGTATTTGAAAAGGGCTGCAAGTTCCCCGGAGCCGGCGGCGCACTTGAGGAAGATGTCACCTATAAGTTCAGCTTTGTTCAGGGCGGTGTAGCTGACGGAACGCTTGAGGGCGAGAAAGAGCCGGAAAACCCGCCAGAAGATCCCGACGACAAGCCGACCAGCGACAAGTTTGAAGAGGGAACAATAACCTGGGCCGGCGTACATCATTACGATTCCAAGAACTATATCGTTCATCTGAACGTATCGCTGAAGACATTGGTCGCCGGACAGAAATACTATGATAACGGCGAGATAGTCAATATGTCCGAAAATCAGTTCTGGCAGTTCGCTGATTATATTTTCTTCAACGGCTATTCATTCAAGGATCTTATAGAAATGGATCCTGAGATATTCATCACCATACAGGCGTCCGAGGGACGTACCGATAACATCGAGTTCACCGTTTCTCCCGAAGCGCTCGAACGCAATAATATCCCCTATTACGGAACCACCGGAAAGGGCGAAACAATAGATCTGCGCGCGGGATGCCTGCTTCCGAATAAAACCGAGATAAAGACCAATATTGCATGGAATGTCACCCCCGGACAGCCTCAGGGAACACAGACCACTCCCTCAAACATCACCAAGAAGCCCGTAAGGTATTATGACGGCTCGACAGATGAGTCTACAGACAACAAGCCGAATAAGGATCCTTCGGAAAATCCTTCTGGCGGCAGCGAGAAAGAAGAGGATAATACCTTTATAATAGAGGGATTGCTCAGTGACGAGTCCGGCAAGAAGCTCGGCGGCGTATCCATGAGCATACACGGCGCAACAACTACTACACTGATAACCGAAGAGGACGGAAGCTTTTTCCTGACAAAGATGGAAGCCGGCGAGTATACTTTCCTCGTCATTCAGTCCGGCAAGGTTTCAACACATAAATTCAACATTGCTCTTTCGGCCACTGTGAATAAAACCAGTCTTTCCGAGGACGGAAAAACGCTTACGGTTCCCGAGCAGGCCGAGGCAATTTCGCTCAATCTGATATTGGACAGCTCAAATAATCTGAAAATAGGGTCCACAAGTGTACTTACATGGGAAGACGGATATGTTCCTTCTGGGGACGATAACGCTTACGGCAACGCTCCTCTTACCGGAGAAAAATTCGCGTATGGTATCCTTGTTCTCTTTGCAGCCTCACTTGCCGGTGTTCTTTTGATAAGAAAAAGAATCAACGTAAGGTAAAATTCGGTTTGTCTGCTCTGCCTGACGGATTCTTTCGTCAGGCAGAATTTTTTAAAAAAGTAAACAGGAGGTTCTTATGAAGAAGATTTTATCAATCGTAACGGTTATGGCAGTAACGCTTTCCGCGTGCTTTATATCGGCTTTTTCCTCTGTCCTTTCGGCGGCGGAGGAAGTGCCTTTCAAATCTCTTTACACTTTCACGCTTGCAGATACGGATTTAGGATATGAATTAAGGGGCCTTGCGGCGTCGCAGGACGGGGAATACCTGTATGCCGGCTTTCTGCAGAATACACGAAACGTTCTGAAAATTGATGCCGCGGACGGCAGTATAGTCGATGCGTACACGCCCGCCATTCCCGAGATATCGCTTGATATTGACAGATATCCGAAGGGATTGGCGACCGACGACAGGGGCAACCTTTTCGTCGGGATAACCCACGCCGAAAACGGCAACAACCATATGCTGACGCTTGCCGCCGTCCGGCAGTCCGATATGACCGAAATATCGCATATTACCGATACGGTAGCCGAGGCGGGAACAGCGATAGGAGTAAACGGGATAACAGTGGTAAAGCAGGGAGACAGATATTTATGCTATGCGGCAATCTGTTACAGCAATTATTCCATACGCTGCTATGACGTTACCGATCCCGAGAACATCACGCTTTACAGCGGCTTCGCGTCCGACGGGGTTCTTTCAACGGGATTTTCGCCCTATTATCTCGCCGCGGACGGTATGGGCAACGTATACGTGACCGGTGTTGAGAACAGCATATACGGCGTTTACAAGATAAACGCTTCCGGAGAAATTCTGGCTCAGGCGACCGTAAACAGAGCCTACGGAATTGTGCTTAAAGATACGCATATTTTAATCAGCAGTTCGGGCAACGACGGCACAATAACCCTGCTTGACACCGGACTGAATATTCTCGGGCAGTATACCGTAAGCGGACTTTCGGGCAACTTCGTACAGTCGGCAATAGGCGGCGACACGGTTTATATAGCCGACTGCGGAAACGGCGAGGAGGCCGGCGGAATTGCCGGAGCGGTTTACGCCGCGCCGGTTTCCGTGATGGACGGCGACAAGGTGAATATTTCGGCGCTTAAGGCCGATAAAACGCCGGAAATTGACGGAAGTCTTGCCGACGACGTATGGAAAGGCGGATTTGTCACATATACCGATGAATCCTACGGAAAGCCGCTGCAGTTCAAGTTTGTATGGGACGATGATAATCTATATCTCGCGGCGAAAATGATAGACGTCACGCCGTTCTGCAATACCGATAAGATATTCAAGGACGAAGCCGGCGCCGCCGCTGATGCCGCGTATTCGTTTCAGTATGACTGTCTTGAGTTTTATTTCTCGGGGAAAAATACCGAGGGTGAATATGCCGACGACGATGTGCAGTTTATTTTCACCTACCAGACAGACGGCGCTCCGGCTCTCAGAGTGGGCGGCAGCGGAAATCAGGCGGAAAACTACGCCGCAGGAAAGTATGCGCAGGTCAGAACCGCCTGCGAGACAAACGCGTCGGGCTGGAATTTTGAGGCCGCCGTACCTTGGACGGCTCTCGGTGTTACCGATCTTACCTCGGTATTCGGAATCAGCGTAAAGCAGAACGATGATTATCCTGAGGACACGGCGTTTGACAAGGGAACCTATATTTCCTACGGGGACGCGCAGTGGAATATTATGACAGGCAATTTCACGCTTTCGCTTTCCACGGAAAACGCATCTGAAAATTCCGGCGAACCCAAAGCGCTTTCGGCGGAGAAGAGCGGAGCAGAGCTTCAGATTGACGGCGAGCTTAACGAGGCTGTATGGAACGGCGGCTTCTACACATATACCGATGAGGCCACCGGAAAGCCGCTGCAGCTTAAATACGCCTGGGATAAGCAGAATCTCTATTTCGCGGCTAAAATGATTGATACCACGCCGTTTTACAGCAGCGATAAAGCCTTCGCGGACGACGGGAACGGCGAAATTTATACCTTCCAGTATGACGCTCTTGAATTTTATTTCTCCGCTTCAAACCGCAAGGGCGCGTACGCCGACGGCGACATACAGCTGATATTCACATATCAGGAGGACGGAAAGCCGGTTATCGCCGCGGGCGCGAGCGGCTCGCAGCGCGAGGATCTCGCGGCGGGCAAATTCGATAATATAAAATCCGCCTGCACAACAACCGATTTCGGATGGTACCTTGAGATATCAATTCCCTGGGAGACGCTCGGCGTTGATGAGCTTTCCGATGTTTTCGGAATAACCGTAAAGCAGAACGACGATTTTTCAGGCGACACCTCGCTTGATCAGGGAATGTATATTTCGTACGGCGACAGCACCTGGGACAATATGACCGGTAATTATACCCTGACGGCGGCGGGCGGCTCGGGCAGGCCGGATCCGGCGGAGCAGGGCGGAACCGAGAGGCCGGGTCAGGACGGCCAGATTCCGGACGACGGTTACGTTACGCCCGATATCGGCGGCGAAGAGGAGGAGCCCTCCACAGATATATCAGGAGAGAGCGGAAATAATCTTCCCACAACCGGCAGCAAAACAGTGCTGCTTCCGGCAGTAGTTCTTTTAATCGGCAGTCTCGCGGTTACCTGCGTGTATGTGATAAAGAGACGCAGGGCATAGCAGCCGAAAACCGCGGATATAAACGGTAATGTTACAGGAGCCCGCCTCTTTGCCGGGCTCCTGTATTGTATAACGGAACAATACCGCACGGAAAACGGTATACTGATGTAAAAAAAACGATTGATATACAATTTTGAATTTAATATAATGTTTCTGCGGGAATGTTAACGCTCTAGTCTTTTGCGCGGAAGCATCTTCGGAAAGGCATGAAAAAAATGAAAAGTATTCCACTGGAAAAAATAACCGTCTTGGGCGGTCTGGCGCACAGGCTGCTGCTTAACAGCGTCAGGCTCGAATCGGATATTTATATGCCTGACGCGGTTTGCAGACTCGATTCCGGCGGCTGGCCGGCGGACGCCGAGGGGCGCACGCTGCTGGCGCTTGTAAGACAGATGGAGGCGACCGGCAGGGAGCCTTCATATCTGCGCGAGATTCTGCGGAAGGTTTACGGAAATTTCAACGAAAAAGGGTATCTCGGGAAAATCCTTCCCGAAGGACAGTTCGACGAACAGCAGCTTTCGGGTCATAACTGGCTTCTCAGGGCGCTGCTCGAGTATTTCCGTCTGACCGGTTCGCGGCAGGCTCTCGGCGCGGCCGAGAAAATAGTCAAAAATCTTTATATGCCGCTTAAAGGGGCATATGCCTCATATCCGCTGAAGCCGGAGGAAAGGGTTTTCGAGGGCAGACCGGACGGCGAGCTTACGGGCGACTGCATTAACGGCTGGTATCTCTCGACCGATATCGGCTGCGCATATATGTGTATGGACGGTCTGAGCAGGGCGTATAAGGTTTTGGATATGCCGGGTCTTAAAGAACTGCTTTATGAGATGGCGGAGGAATATTCCGCGATTGATTTTACGGGAATATCAATGCAGACCCATGCTACCCTGTCCGCGCTCAGAGGAATACTGTGTTTTTACGAAAGCGTGCGCGATGAAAAACTGCTTGATATTGCTAAACGTATTTTTTCGCTTTATATGGATGAGGGCATGACCCGCAATTACGCCAACTGCAACTGGTTCGGAAGACCTTTCTGGACAGAGCCGTGCGCCATCGTCGATTCGTTTATGGCTGCCGCCGGCCTTTTCCGCGATACCGGTGAGATAGAGTATTTTGAGACGGCGCAGAAAATATATTTTAACGCGCTCTGCCACGCGCAGCGCAGCAACGGCGGCTTCGGACTGGACAACTGTACCGTGGGGGATCAGATATTTCTTGCCGCCGCCGGCGACGGCGGAGACGCTTACTGGTGCTGCACCATGCGCGGCGGGGAGGGCCTCGCGGAGGTTTCCTCCGCAATAGCAATGGAAGAGGACGGCGTTGTCCATATAGGTCTTTACAATCCGGCGGAGTTAAGCCTCCCTGACGGAAAGCTGGAGATAATAACCGCCTACCCGCTTGAGGGCAGGGTGCGGCTTGAGCTTCACGGTTCACTGCCGGAAAACCGTCTGGCGCTTTTTGTCCCGTCTTACGCCAAAAAGTTCTCGGTTACGGTAAACGGTGTCAAAACCTCGAACCCTCCGGTTGAAAACGGCTTTACGGTTTTTGATATGCCGGCAAATTCGGCGGCGGGGCTTGAATTTGAGATTCCGCTTATCACCGGGGAAGCGGAAAAACATTCCGTTCCCGGATATTTTACGGTAAGCCACGGTTTTCTGCTTCTCGGCACCGACACAAAGGAGGAGAAAAAAATTGATCCCGCGGCGCTTGCCTCCGTCCGGCCGGGGGTTTACTCGTGCGGTGAAAATACGGTTCTGCGTCCGCTGACCGACAGCTATAAGCTTGACCGTGAAAGCATGCTCAACGAAAGACTTCAGATAATATTCAGGAAAGACGGAGAGTAGCCTATGAAAAAAGCGGCGGCTGTATTATTTGTGATTCTGCTTATACCTGTCATGGTATCCGGCGCGGCGGTGCTTAAGAACGAAAATCCGTCAAAAACCGAAAATCTGGGCTACGGGGTCACATATGAGTACTGGGATACCTCGACCGAGAGCGGGGAAATAAAAATGCACTCGCTTTCATTCAATCCGTCAGAGAAAAAGGCGGAGCTGAAGCTGGGACTCTCAAACCGGAGCGTTACGGGACTTCAGCCCCTGCTCGGAATGTCGCAGGACGCGGATTCGATATATGAGGGCGGAGTCATAGGCGGCATAAACGGCGGTTTTTTCTCGATGGATATTTCCGAAGGCCTGGGAATACCTTTTGATTTTATGGTTCAGGACGGGGAGCTGTATACAAGTCCGCCGGTTCCGTATAAAGGCGAGCCCAATCCGCCTAACGGGTGCGACCCCTACTGCATCGCGATGTATGACGACAATACCGCTTTCGTGGATTACGCGCCGCATATGGACATCACTTTCTATACGGAAGACAATTCATATACTGTGAATCATATAAACCGTATGCGCATGGACGGCTCATATTCCGATTACTGTCCGGACGCGCTGGTTCTGTATACCGATAAGTTCGGCGCCTCCACCATGACAGACAGCACAGGAGGCCAGGAGGTTGTAATCAGAGTAAAGAAAGGCAAGGTCAGGGGCGGAGACGTGCTTGAGGGCACCGTCGAAAGGCTTGCCGAGCCCGGAAAGGGAAACACCGGGATAGAAGACGGCTGCGTTGTGCTGTCGGGCTGTAATTTTTATAAGGATATGTTGAGGGGACTGAAGCCGGGACAAACGGTATATTTCAGCTTTGAATACGCGCAGGAGAGATGGAACAACGTAAAATTCGCCATGGGCGGGGTACAGATGCTTATTATCGACGGCTGGATAAATTCGGGGCTGAGCGGTTCTTCGGATACGGGCGGATATTCGTCCCTGTCGCCCATGACGGCGGTCGGAGTAAAGAAGGACGGAATGGTTATAATGCTTACGGTGGACGGGCGTCAGCCCGGATACAGCAAGGGCATAACCGTTTATCAGCTGGCTCAGCTTATGCTCGAGCAGGGCTGCTATAACGCGATCCACCTTGACGGAGGCGGCTCCACCACCATGGTTATAAACGACGGCGGCCTGAAGGTCGCCAACAGTCCGAGCGACGGGGCGCAGAGAAGCCTGGCGAACGGAATACTGCTGGTGCCGTATGACGGCGAGCCGGATATTGTGAAGGATTCATTCAACACGCTGCCGGATACGCCGTCCGCAGATAATTCGGACACCGGCTCACAGTCCGGTCCGAGCGCAAGCCAGAGCGGACCGGCAGGAAATCCCGAGTCTTCCGGAGAAAATGCGGGCACACAGTCCCCGCCGGATTCTGCCGAACCAACCGGGCCGCAGACCGACGACGGCACAGAAGTCACTGATAGCGCAGAGAATAAGGAAAGCGCTGCTGAGGCGGAAGAGTCTGACGGCACAGAAGTCTCGGAAAACGGCGGTGTTTCGGCGGCAATTATTATTACCGCGGTGTCTGTGACAGCTGCGGCGGCGCTTGCTGCCGGCGCGATACTGCTGTACCGATTTAAACGCAGGAAAAAAGAGCAATAGAAATTTTTGCGCAGCGTTAAAATATATTATCGAATATTTCTGAGGTGGTAAAAATGCAGACTGTTAAAATCAAAAAAAGCAAAACCAAGATGATAGCGCACAGGGGACTCAGCGGAATAGAGCCGCAGAATACCTCGATCGCCTTCGCCGCGGCGGGAAACCGCAGCTATTTCGGAATTGAAACCGACGTACATATCACAAAGGACGGCAAATATGTCATTATTCACGATGACGTCACCTCGAATGTCTCCAATACCGGCCTGACCGTGGAAAATACGGATTTTGAGGTTCTGAGAAACATATATCTGAACGACAACGACGGAAGCGCGGGAAGAATCGAGCTGAAAATACCGTCGCTGGAGGAGTATATGAGGATATGCCGCAAATACGAGAAAACGGCCGTGCTTGAGCTGAAAAACAGATTCGCGTTTGAGCATATCGGGGAAATAATTAAAATCACCGAGAGCATCGGACAGCTTGAGAACACGATATTTATTTCCTTTGATTACGGAAATCTGACCGACGTCAAAAAAATACTTCCCGAACAGCCGGTTCAGTTCCTTACGGGCGAAGAGGTTACCGACGGTCTTATAAGCCGTCTTGCCGGCGACCGCATCGATCTTGATATTTTCTATCAGCGTCTTAATGAGGAAAACATAAAAAGACTGCACGATAACGGCATAACCGTCAACTGCTGGACCTGCGACTCACCCGAGGAGGGCGAGAAGCTCGCCGGCTGGGGCGTCGATTATATAACCACAAATATTCTGGAATAACATTATATCTGCGAACGAAAGGATTAAAGCGCCATGATATCAAAAATGAATTTCTGCGGACAGGACGAAAAGATAAAGAAGTATCTTATGCCCGAAAAACTGCTTTTCAAGGCGGGAGACGTAAGCGGCGAGGAAAATATTTTTATAAAAAAGGATATACAGATTTCCACGACCGAGCCAGACTGCCTTGTGATGAGCAATTCCGGCGGTGGGGAACATGCGGCGGTTCTGCTTGATTTCGGCTTTGAGTTTTCGGGCGGCGTAAAAATCCTTACCGAGGTATTCGGGTGCGACAGCGGCATACCCGAGTTCAGGCTGGTTTTCGGCGAATCGGCGCGAGAGGCGATGAGCGATATCGGCGAGAAGAACTCAACCAACGATCACTCAATGCGCGATTTCACGGTAAGGCTGCCGATGTTCAGCGATATGGAGTTCGCGCAGACCGGATACAGATTTATCCGCATAGAGCTGCTCAGCGATAACGCCATGGTAAAAATCAAATCGGTACTGGGCGTTTTTACTTACAGGGACATACCCTATCTCGGCAGCTTCCGCTGCAGCGACGGGGAACTTAACGATATTTACAGTGTGGCGGCGTATACCTGTCATCTCAATATGCAGGGAATGATCTGGGACGGCATAAAGCGTGACCGTCTGGTCTGGATAGGGGATATGCACCCTGAGATGCTGACCGTGCGGACGGTTTTCGGAAACGATCCGTGTATTCTGAGGGGACTTGATTTTGCGAGCCGCAACAATCCGCTGCCGATGTACCCGAATAATATGGTCACATATGCAATGTGGTGGCTGCTGATAGCGCGCGACTGGTATTTCTACACCGGAGAGACGGATTTCGCCCTGTCTCACAGGGAATATATCAAGGGACTGCTTGAGCAGCTCTGCGCTCTGGTTGAGAGCGACGGCGGCGATAAGCTCGGTCAGCTTAATATGGGCTATTTTTTAGACTGGCCGACCTACGGCAGGGAGGAGGCGAAAGCGGGGGTGCGCGCGCTTTTCGCGATGTCGCTCGACGCCGGAGCAGAGCTTTGCGGTGTCATGGGCGAAAAGGAACTCGCAGATAAGTGCCTAAAAAAATGCAAGCTGCTCGGCAGCAAGGTTTCCGACGTGAGCGAATTGAAGGCTCCGGCCGCCCTTATGGTGCTCGCGGGGCATACCGACCCCGTAAGCGCCGCCGAGAAAGTGCTGCTTCCCGGCGGGGCGAAAGGCTTTTCGACCTTTATGAGCTATTATATGCTTTCGGCGCTTGCCGACGCGGGAAAAACAGCCGAGGCGCTTTCGATGCTCAAAACATATTACGGCGGAATGCTTAAAGCCGGAGCCACCACCTTTTGGGAGGATTTCGACATCGACTGGCTGAAGGACGGCGCGGCGCTTGACTCGCTGTCGGGGGAGTACGATATTCACGGGGATAACGGAGCTCACTGCTATATCGGTTACAGGCACAGCCTGTGTCACGCCTGGTCGTCGGCTCCTGCCGCGTTTCTGGCGGAAAGGGTGCTGGGGATACGTCTCCTTGAGCCGGGCTGCCGCAGGATAGGCATTTATCCCGAGCTTGGCGGTCTTGAGTGGGCGGAAGGGGAATACCCGACGCCTTATGGAACCGTGAGCGTGAAATGCAGAAAAACAGGCGACGGGAAAATCTCGGTTGAATACAAGGCACCTGAGCAGATTGAAATTGAGACCGGCTCCGGCGTCTCCATGTAAGGCCTGCGCAAATATACAAGAAGGTATCAAAAGGAAGAAACCGATTTTGTTTTCGGGGTGTATAATCTCAAAAGCAAAAGAAAAACGCAATAAAAAAGGCAGTCCGTAAAAACGGACTGCCTCAGTCTGTCGAATAACCCTAAATTTCAAGCGAGATTTAGGGTTATGAGTTTTGTTTTAGCAAAAAATGTATATAGCCTAATTAAAGCACTGTATTGGTGAGACCTTATCCACCTATGCAGTGCATACTTTTTTAAATTCATTGCAGCAAATTTAAGCCTAACCCAATTTGTAACTTGGGATAAGCCTCGGTATGGAGTATATCTCATTGCGTATTTTTCTTTCGCGTCTGCGAATACTCGTTCAATTGTCTCTTTTTGTCGTTCGTACAAAGCCTTGTACTCTGGCGTATGCCTGATGTCTTCTACCGTTTCAAGGTAATCTGACCATATATGCTTGGTGACGGTTTTTTCAAATTTTTGGTTTTCGGTGCATAAATGCCTTGACGGACAGTTTTCGCAAATGTAGCCTTTACTCTTAAACTCTCGGTAACCTTCTCGATTGGTTGTAGCGTAGCTCAGCACTTGGTTTTCAGGACATATAACACAGTTAAAATATTCATCGTAAACATATTCATAAGGCGGGAAAAAGCCTTTCTTACTCATCGGTCTTTTGTAGGGTAATACGGGTATTCTGCCGTCATCAAGTATCCTCTTGCTTATCCACGGTGTTTTGTAGCCCGCATCGGCTACTACTGCCTTTATCTCCGGATTTTTCTCTGCAAGTCTGTCATATAACCCGTCAAATGCCACACTGTCATGCATATTACCGGGGTTTACGGTAGGCTGACGAGAGTCGAACCCATCACGCCTTACAAATAATAATTTTCCGTTTTTTCTTGTCTCATCACTTGTAATACGCCGGTATTACTGCGTTCTTCGACTTCGCCCTTACAAAAAATTATTTATTTGTAAGGTCAAAGAGTTTCTCTCAGCCGCCTTTTTTCGATTGGCACAGTGCGAAATTTGCAGTAAGGCTGTCGCCTTACAAAAATAAGCGTAAGCAAGGCGATAAAAGGCGGCAAGTGAAACCGTAACGGGTTCGACTCTCGTCAGCCTAACATCCATTACATATCCGTTTTTATCACAGCATGTCTGAGCTGTATAAGCAAAACACTTTTTATGCTCGCCCTTGTGAAACACGCCGCTTTCAGGGTCGGTTGTAGATTCCGTAATTTCCTTTTCTTCGGGCGGTTTAGGTCCGTCAAAAGGCTTCTTGCCGTGGTCGTTTCGCTCTTCGTTAATTTCTTCCATCAACTGCTTTTCGTAGGTCTTTGCCGCCTGCGGTACCGCCTTTTTGACCGCTTTCTTTAAATTGGCGTTTGCTTTAATATGCGTTCCGTCTACAAATACAGCTTCGGGTGATAAATATCCTGCCGTTTCTATTTCGTTTAATATCCAATAAAATATTTCTTCTATTGTTTTTTCGGTGTATCTATGCTTGAAATTGTAGCTTACGGTTGAAAAATGCGGTATCTGTTCGTTCATCAGATATCCCAAAAACCATCTGTACGCCACATTCATTTTAATTTCTTCTACCGTTCTTCTGAGTGACGGCAATCCGTATAAATGCTGTATTAACACCATTTTAAATATTACTACAGGATCTATGCTTGGTCTGCCGTTATCTGCACAGTACAAATCTTCCACTATGTCATAGATATGGTTGAAATCTACTGCGCTGTCTATTTTCCTCAGCAAATGGTCTGCCGGCACAAATCCCTCTATGCTGAATATTTCAAGCTGGTCGCGGTTTTCTCTTCCCTTTACTATCACTTTCATCACCGCTTCTATTATACCATATTTACGTAAAAAAGCCCAGCTTTTGCTGGACTTTTTCGACAGACTGACTCCGCACGGATGTGCGGAGCATTGCCACCGGCTGCCAGCCGGTCCTCGTTCCAATCTTTATGGGCAGGAACGAGAATTTCGTGTTTTATGCCATGTATAGAGAGCTTTTCAGCTATTCTTTTGTTCGCCGCTTGACCTGCTGTATCGTTGTCCATGCAAAGATAGACGGTGTCGATATTAGAATTGGTTTTCAACATTTGGAACAGCACCTGATCCCCAACGCAGCAGGCGGCAGCATAGCTGTGGCTTCGCCAATTTTCTTTATGCATAGAAATAAAGGACAGCATATCTATGGGAGCCTCAAAAAGATAGAGTATATTGTCCGTACCCGTCCAGTGGAAGCTGTAACGGGGATTGCTGCTTACCGCATTGCCTTTGTATTTGCTGTCAGAGCCCGTTCCGCGTTTATGCGCATGACGGGCAATACCATTTTTATCATAACCTACAAATACGGCGTTGTGGTAGTCGGAGGATTCATAAATCATTTCCTTATGGGCAAAGGCGGAAAGCACCTCTCGGTCTATTCCTCGGCGGTTTAGGAGATAGGCAAAGACCCGACGCATATTATCATTCTTGGGCGGAAGGGTGAACGGCTTTGGCGGCTCTCGCTTGACCGGCTCGGCTTGCGGAAGTGCGCCGCCGTTATTGCCGAGCAGGAAATTGACAGCCTGCGGAAAGTCCATGTTATAAAATCTGCGAACGAAGTCTACGGAGTCGCCGCCGATGCGTTCGTACTGATGAAACCACAAATTTCCTCTGACCGTCACCTTTTCCGAGCCGTCACGCCAAACATATTCCTTGCCGGAGCGTTTAAGGCGTTCGCCCTGACTTTGCAGGAGTGCGACCAGGTCTGTCTGCCGAGCAGCTTCCCTTTGTTCGGTGGTGAAATGTATATATTCAGTTGACATATGTTCTCCTTTCAAAAATATTTTTAAAATTAGGTTGAATTTATCCTATGGATTGTGTATACTATAAGCGGGGGTGATATTTTTGAATATCAATACAAATAATCTTGTTTCCATTACAGAAGCAAATCAAAACTTTTCCAGAGTAGCAAGACTCGTAGATGAAAACGGTTCTGCCGTCATTTTAAAAAATAATGTTCCCCGTTATCTCATCGTCGAGTTCGGGCAGGCAGAAAAAGAACAGTTTGCCTCGGATGAAGATGTTATGTCGATATCCAAGCGATTGATTGCAAAGAATAAGCAGGCTTATGAGGTGCTTGCAAAATGAAGAAGCTGACCAAAGAACAGATTCTTATGCTCCATAATGAATTGATCCGAGAAACAGGCGGTTCTGGCGGTCTGCGCGACGAGGGCCTATTAGACTCGGCATTAAACGCACCGTTTCAGGGATTCGGGGATGTCGACAGCTTTCCATCTCTGCAACAAAAGGGTGCTCGCCTTGGCTACGGTCTGATTTGTAACCATGCTTTTGTCGACGGAAATAAGCGTATCGGCGCACACGCCATGCTTTTATTTTTATCACTGAACGGTATTGAACTCGAATATACGCAAAATGAACTGTCGGATATGATTCTTGATGTAGCTGCCGGCAATTTGCGTTTTGAGGATATGGTCAAGTGGATTATTAAACACCAAGTTTAAAACGGTGCGGTCCGTAAGCGGCTGCACCGTTTTTCTTATCCTTGGCGCAATCCCTGCGCTTGCTTCTTTTCCTCAATCTTTCTAAGCAATTTTCGGTCTGTCCCGCCACCCTTGCGTTTATCCTCAATACGGTTTTTAATAATGCGAGCCATGTGTCCGAGCAGGCGGAGCGAAGCAAGTGCTGCCGTCCAGTTTCCGTTGACACGAATGCTGTGGATGAGCTGTGCTGCGTATTGATTGCCATGCTCGGCGGCAAGATGAAGATAGTACATCGCCTTATCTGTATCTCTCGGTATGTCTTTTCCGTAGAGATAGATTTTTCCGAGCTGGTATTCGGCATAGTCATTTCCGTTCCCGGCGGCTATCTTAAAGCTGCGGATGGCTTTTTGAATGTCCTTGACCTCGTCCTCGGTCAGATAAATTTTGCCTGCAAGGTACGCCGCATAGGGATTTTTCTGTGCGGCGGCACGGTCAAGCCATTCAACGGCTTTCTTTATATCCTTCGGCACGACCTCGCCTTTGTATAACAGCCTGCCGAGGATAAACTGTGCCGGAGCAAAGCCTTTTGATGCCGACAGGTTCAGCAAGCGCACGGCTTCGTCAATGCTTTGGGCGAGAATATCTCCGTCGAGATATGCCTTGCCGAGGCTGTACGCTGCATATTTGTTGCCTTGCTCTGCGGAGCGGCGCAGTAGGCTTTCTGCTCGTTCGATATCTCTTTCTATATCCTCGCCTTTGAGAAAAGTTTTCCCAAGCAGATATTCGGCGTATTGGTTATCGTCTTTGACGGCGCTTTCCAACCAATGCAGAGCGTGGAGCATTTGTTTTGGTACATCCTCGCCTTTAAGGTACAGCTTGCCGAGCATATATTTTGCAACGGTGTAGCCCTGCTTGGCGGATCTGGTGAGATACTCCACAGCCTTTTTCGGATCATAGTGGTCGCCGTCACGGTCGAGCATAAATTTTGCCGCACGGTACTGCGACCATTTGTTGCCTTTGTCTGCGTCTGCAACCGTTTTTTCATATTCATCCATAGGCGGAGGCGGCGGATCGGGGCTTTCGGCTTCCTCGGCGGTCGGCTCACTGTCCGGCTCGACAGGCTCGTCCGTTTCCTCAACCTCATCTGTCGGCAGATTGAGTTTCATCGCCTCGGCTATCACCATATTTTTCACAGATTTGAATTCCTTGTTTTGCGACAGCAGCAGTCGTTCCGATCGGCTCTCGGTGTAGACCTTCAGCGCCGTTTCCTTTGACTCGTACCATAAGTCATAGAGAGCTGCGATGCGTTCATCCTTGCCGAGTTCGTCAACGATGCTGTTGATGATCTCCTTGATGTCCTTGCGCAGATAGCCGTATTGTTTTTTGCCGTTGGTCACAGCCAACCTCTTGGCGAGTGCCTGCAACAGATCCTCCACCTGTGGATTGTCATAGGTGCCACCGTTTATCTTGGCGATGAGCTCGGCGAGTACCTCACGGCTCTGCACCTTGAGTGCGTCACGGTGTTCTGTCTGCTTTTTATATTCGCAGAGCAACAGAGAGCAGACTCACCGGATTACCTTGGCAGTTATGACAGTACTGCAGGTGGCAGGTCATCTCGATACAGTCCTCGGTCATGATGAGCTCGTTGATTTCTTCTCTCTGCCGTAATTCTTCTTCCAGCAGTTTGCCGTTTTCATTGGTGTCGGAAACCTCCGCGCCAAAGTGGTAATACAGCTCGTCATAGGAGATCGTCCAATAGCAATCCTCCGAATGGTCGCAGCACTCGTTGATAGCGTAATCGGCAAGCCGCTTGATTTTACTTTTATCCATATAGACCGTTCCTTTCCGTAGTTTTATGTTTGCGGTTTTGCTTTTACAATCATGTTTTTCATCACCTCCGGGATATAAAAACAGCCGCCGAAGTCCTTTTGAAACCTCGACGGCTATGTATGGGTTATTCTGTTTTACAAACAGGAAGTTAGCGATTTCTTTTTCCGGTGTTTTCTGTCCCTCGGATTTCCTCATGATAGAAATAATCCACGATTACCGGATGTCCCTGCGGGACTCTGCCATAAGGCATTTCATTATCCACAAAGGTACAATCATACTTTTTAGCCATTTCCTCAGCTTTTACTTCAAGCGCTTCAAAGTAGCTGCGGTTATGCTTGTTATAGATCTCATCGTAAAGCGGTACAAGATCAGGATATTTTCCGGCGATATAATCCAGGATCGTCTTTTTGAAGCCGCCCCGAAGATTGAGGTTTTCGAGCCAGAACAGATCGCACTGATCCTTTACCCGCTCAAAGATGGCTTCAAAGTCCGTGATCCCGGGGAATACCGGGGATACGAAACAGACTGTACGGATTCCTGCGTCATATACCTGCTTCATAGCAGCGATACGCCGTTCAATGCTCGAAGCAGAGTCCATATCGTTCTTGAAATTTTCATCCAGTGTGTTGATCGACCATGAAACGGTCACTCGTCCAAGCTTCTTCAGCAGATCAATATCCCTTACCACAAGATCAGACTTTGTGCAGATCAGAATATCAGCATCACTGCCGATCAGTTGCTCCAGAAGTTTTCTGGTATTCCCGAATTGCTCCTCCTGTGGATTGTAGCCATCCGTCACAGAACCGATGACCACACGCTGTCCGGCATATTTCTTCGGATTTTTAATTTCCGGCCAATGCTTCACATCAAGGAAAGTGCCCCATTCCTCCGTGTGTCCGGTAAAGCGCTTCATAAAAGAAGCATAGCAATACTTGCAGGCATGTGTACAGCCCACATAGGGATTGACCGAGTACCCGCCTACTGGCAGACTGGACTTGGTCATGATGTTCTTTGTTTCCACCTCACGAATGAGGATTCCATCGATTACTTCTGCCATGATCTCTGTACCTCTAACACTTTATTGAATTCCTCCGGCATTTCCTGAATCATATTTTCATCCCCTATGATAGGGACAAGGTCTTCCTTCATAAACACCGGAATGCCGAGTGCGTGTGCCTGATCCGTCAGAGACCATGCCCATTCCGGCTCCGTATGAATCTTCCTGCTCTGAGCCCCGGTCATAGTGCCGACAACGATCCAGTTGATTCCGGAAAGGTCAACTGTACCGGGATCGTCGAATAACGGTTCAAAGGTAACATGGTAATGCTTTGCTCTGATGTTTTTCCGAAGGGCGTCGATACGCCACAGTTCGGCTTTCCTCGTCACCGTAACGCCAAACCATGCGTTTTCCAGATCGGTATCAAAATCCAGCAGATCGGGGCGCTTGGTAAGGAACAGGAACTGATGCTGTGGATTTTCACGGATCTTTGCAAATACCTCGTCTCTCCATTCCGGCTTCCATCCGGA
>CDZG01046298.1_pt1 | contig 17152 bp, 13 predicted proteins | sample 557741 | NCBI WGS metagenome assembly CDZG01 (sample SAMEA3182086, study PRJEB8094) | gut metagenome | biome: human; feature: gut; material: Stool; isolation source: human stools | place: Canada | collected 2013-01-21
GGTCCCTATCTGTCGTGGGCGCAGGATATTTGAGAGGAGCTGACCTTAGTACGAGAGGACCGGGTCGGACGCACCTCCGGTGCATCAGTTGTACTGCCAAGTGCATAGCTGAGTAGCCGCGTGCGGAAGTGATAAACGCTGAAAGCATCTAAGCGTGAAACATGCTTCAAGATTAGATATCCCACAACGTAAGTTGGTAAGGTCACTTGTAGACTACGAGTTTGATAGGCCGGAGGTGTAAGTGCAGTAATGCATTCAGCTGACCGGTACTAATAGACCGAGGGCTTGAACTACTTTTCGTGGTTCTCGTCTGTTTGCTGTATTTCTCTTTACTCGGTTTTCTATGCGCATCTCTCTTTGAGATGAAAAAGAACGCTTAAAAGCGTTCTTTTTTACTTGAACCGTAAATTTTGGTGTAAGGGATATTGCCTGTGTGATATAGTAGTACCAAAACCCGAAAAAACCTGATTTATAAGGGATTTCGGGTTTTTCTAAGGCACGAAGATTCTTCGTGAATTTGGGCAGTAACACACTGATTCCCATTTATGATAACGAGGACAGTGTCTGCGGTATTATCTACAACGATGAACCCTACTACTTCCAAAAGAACCTGCAGGGTGACATCGTTGGCATTGTTGACAAGGATGCAAAAGTTGTTGCAAAGTATTCCTATGATGCTTGGGGTGTTTGCACTGTAACAAGCGATAATTCCAATGTTGGTATTGCAAATGTCAACATGTTTCGCTATAGGGGATATTACTACGACTTTGAAATCGGAATGTATTACCTCTGGTCGAGATATTTCGATCCGAGTATTGGCAGATTTATTAATTCCGATAATCCTGATATCTTTGTACTGTATTCTGTAATTGAAAATAATCTGTACACATACTGTCTTAATAATCCAATAAATAATCGAGATGAAAAAGGTAGATTAGCTACTTGGATTGTTAAAAAAATTGTTAGCGTAATATTGGGAGTTTTTGTTGGTCTTACTCAACAATTTCTATCAGATGTTTTTTTAAGTGCTTACAATAGGAAATTTTCAATTTCATCTTTAGGAACCTATGTATCTTCAGCAGTAAATGGCGGTTGGGATGCTCTATGGGGAGGTGGAATAGCGGTTGAAATTTGTAAGTCGTTGATATCAAATATTATTGGTCAAATGGTCGATATGTGGAATGGCGGAGAATTTGATTTTGAAGGACTTATGTGGTCTATTGCTGACGGTTTGTTTTCATATGTACTAAATAAAGTATTTAAAACCCCTAAGTTTATAAGGGATATTAAAGATCAGGCAGTTGCAAAAGGAATAAAAGGAACAAAAAAACTTATGAAATTTCTTAACAAAAGAGTTCGACAAATGGAAATAACAAAGTTTACTTTTGGCGCTATTAAAGAAGCAATAAAATCGTTTGTAACTGATTGCTTAAATTATGCAAAAGAATGTGCCAAAGAATTTTACAATGATTTGTGTTCGCTTATTTCCCCTCGAAAGCCCACAGTAAACTCATATTGTTAAAAGGATGAAATGTAATGAAGGATATCGTTTATACAATCAATCAGTTTAAAGAGACTATTATAGTTCACACTATTGTTGCAATACTTGTTATTGCTATATCTACCGTGATGCTGTGTATTTGGAGAAAAAAATCACGTTTGGAGGGCAGTAAGTTATTCAAGGCATGGTGGATTGTGGTATTGTTATTAGTTGTTTCTTGTATGAAGTTTATTATGCTGATTCCAGCATTTGTTGACATTCATACTAATGCAATTGAAGTTGTTGAAATTTCAAACTGCGATCGACAACATAATACAAAGTCTGTCGGTGGTTTAGCACGTTCACGTATAACCTTTACTACTGTTGATGGAAAAAGAATGATAGGATATTTTATAGAAAATGTAGAAATTTCTGATCAAAGTCACGGATACATTTTATATGCTAAACACTCCCGCTATATTCTTGATTGTGATCTATATGAATGATTGAAAATGGGTAAGTCACGGCATGCTTCTTAGATACTAAATAGGTCTAAAACGATTGGGAATTGATATCTTATTGCATTAACATTGCTTGCGATATAAGATCGTTAAGAAAATTTCTAAATTTTAATTCCCGCATCTCAAGTGTTCAGCTTGAAATGCGGGGATTTTCTTTTTTTACCCGGACAATAGGTGTCCGGGTTATTTTATATAATTCTCATACAGCCGAAAATACACGAAGGGAGCACAAAAATGGAAGATACGCAGATTGTTCTGGAGCGGCACGAACAGAAGCTTCAGACATTGGAACGTGATATAGCGGATCTGAAGGCGGTGCAGACTGAGATTCGTTCGATGAATGAAACACTGGTTACGCTGGCGACAGAACTCAAACACACAAACGAACATCTTGCAAGACACGAACGAAAGATTGATGAGATCGAGAGTCATCCGAAAATGCGCATGCAGCAGATTGTCACGGCGATCATTGCGGTGCTGGCGGGCCGATAAGAAATGCACTTGTGCGCAGCCGGTAGTATTAGGGCTATGCCCGAAAATGAAATCCCCCCGTTTACGGGGGGTTACTTTGGTACGCCCGACAGGGGAAATAACTTGGCGGTTAAAGTCCGTTATGCGCTCGGCAACGGTAAGCAATAGCCGAAGGCAAGGGAATCCATCGCGAGGCGGAATCTGAATAATGCAGGATGCAGAAGCTGAAAAGTGGCTATGAGGTCAAGGTTCCGGATTGACGGACAGAAATCGCATAAAAGGCTGACATGGGACGGATGACTCTGCCAAACAAGAAAAAGTCCAATGCTGCCCGAACCCAAAGCAGCAGATGCGGCGGTTACGGAATGAAGGTCATTGCTCTTACGCCGAATAACAGATTTGAATAATCATTTTTCGTCCGATGCGGTTGAAAATCGTTCCGCTACACTCCCGCATAACCGTATATTCCCTTATTCCCCGTAAACCGTTACGGAAATTTCATATCCGCCGCAGCTCAACGTCAATTTGTTCTCGCCTTTGATAAGCGGAACGTTTACCGAAAACGCTCCGCCGTTTTCTCGGCTTACCGCTTTCCCGTCAAGCGTGAGCGCGTTTTCGGGATCGGAATATCCGCTTACGGTTACGGAATCTGCGGAAAATGTCATGCCGTTTTTCGGATATGAAACGGAGATCTTGTCTATGTAAGGCGAGGCGGGATAATAGAGGTACTCGCTTTTGTATGCGCTGTTCACTTCGTCCGAAATGCCGCTCGAGTTGGCGCAGAGCGCCGCGAATCCGTAAAATACCGCGCCGCGGTATGTGATCATGCGCCGGCTTGCCCTCAGCTGATTCTGCATCTCGCCGGAGCGTTTGCTCCAATCTTCATCGTACCTGTATGAAGCGAGTGACGGAATGAAGTCGCATTCTGTTCCGTCAAGCGACGCATTCCACCATTCGCACAGCTTGCCGAACGGCGCCGACGCGCTTTCAAATTCCCAGTAAAGCTGCGGCGACAGATAATCCACATATCCTTCGCGTGCCCACGCCAAGGCATCGCAGTAAAGAGAGGAATACCCTTCAAGTCCGGATGTATCCGAACCTTTGTTGCTTCCGTTGTCGTTTTGCCATATGCCGAACGGCGCAACTCCGAATTTACAGTCGCTTCTGATCGCTTTGATCCCGTCACGGCAGGATTTTACGATCCTGTTTATGTTTTCACGCCGCCAATCATCTCGCTCGGCACCGTTTCCGTATTTCGCATATGCATCCGCATCGTCAAATTCCGCGCCGTTTGCGGGATACGGGTAAAAATAATCGTCAAACACAATTCCGTCAACATCGTAATTTTCGACTATCTCCGTAACGCATTTCTTCACAAGCTCGCATACATCGGGCAGCCCCGCATTGTAGTACAGCTTTCCGTCGCTGTAGAAAACCAGCAGCTCTGGAGAAAGCGCGGCACCCTTGCCCTGAGGCAGGGCGGAGAGCGCAGCTTCGCGGCTGCCCGATTTTTTTACGGATACGCGGAGGGGATTGACCCATGCGTGAAGTGCGATGCCTTTGCTGTGACATTCACTCACTGCATACGCAAGCGGGTCAAACTGTATCTTTCCGTCGGATGAAAGATAAGACGACACCGGAAAAAGTTCGGACGAATATAATGCGTCGTCGCACGGACGCACCTGAAAAAACAGCGTGTTCAGCCCGAGGCGGAGCGCATTTTCGAGTATCGCATCAAATTCGCTTTTCAGTTCGTCCGCGGTCAGATCTGGACGCGACGGATAATTTATATTGTACACGGAGGCGATCCATGCGCCGCGCACCTCTTCGCTGAGCTCGCCGACGGCGGAAACCGAAACGGCGGGAAGAGGCGGCGGGAGGGCATCGGATGTGATCTGCTCTGCCTCGTGCGCACACGATACCGTAAAAATCATCATAAAAGCCGCAAGCGCGGCGCAGATACGCTTCATAAGAGATTCCTTTCGTGAATTGAAAAAGCCCTTTATAATATGATAGCATTTTTTGCGAAAAAATCAAGAAAAAATCGGTTTTAAGAAAATGCAAAAAGGGTATTGCATTTTTTTTATTTACATGATATAATAAAGCGAATATGAAATTGACCGTAAATGAGGTGATATAGAATGAAGCAGGGAATCCATCCCGAGTACAAGGAAGTGACCGTGCGCTGCGCTTGCGGTGAGACATTCACGACCCGTACCACGAAACCGGACGCAAACGGTGAGCTGCGTATTGATATTTGCTCAAAGTGCCATCCGTTCTTCACGGGCAAGCAGAAACTCGTTGATTCCGGCGGACGTGTTGACAAGTTCAATAAGCGTCGCGGCATGGCGAAATAATTATCTTTACGGAAAATCGGCTGGCTCAGCCGATTTTTTGTTTACACAAAATTCAATACTTCAAAGGTGTCGAAAAAAGTAAAAAAGAGAAAATCTGCGTATATTATAATGTAGTAAATATAGGAGGTGCAGATTTGACAGTCAGTGAACGTTTTTGCGAGCGTGAAAAGGAAACACTTTCTCCGAGGGCATTTCTGACTTCAAATACACGCGGACGCGATACATATTGCAAGCCATGCCCGAACAGGACGGAGTTTCAGCGTGACCGTGACCGGATACTTCATTCGAAGTCCTTCCGCCGTCTGATGCATAAAACTCAGGTGTTTCTTTTTCCTGTGGACGAGCATTACAGAACGCGGATGACGCATACTCTCGAGGTCACTCAGATCGCAAGAATAATTGCACGTGCACTTATGCTGAACGAGGATCTCTGCGAAGCTGCGGCGCTCGGTCACGACCTCGGACATACCCCGTTCGGACATGCCGGGGAGGATGTTATGCAGAAGTGCTTTTCACCGGATTTTACGCATTACAAGCAGAGCCTGCGCGTTGTGGAAAAGCTTGAAAACGACGGCGCCGGTCTTAACCTTACATGGGAAGTGCGCGACGGCATCGTAAACCATACGGGCGAGCATATGGCATCGACTCTTGAAGGCGTGATCGTGAAATTTGCCGACCGCATCGCGTACATAAACCACGATATTGACGATGCCTGCCGTGCACGCATTATGTCGATCGACGATATACCGCGCGATATACTCGATGTTCTCGGAACGGGACATTCCGAGAGAATAAACACGATGGTAACATCGGTCATAGACGCAAGCACGGATTCCGACACGATCGCAATGACCGAAGAGGTGGCGCAGGCGACAAACGACCTCCGTGATTTTCTTTTCAAAAACGTCTATCACAATCCGATCGCAAAATCCGAGGACGATAAAGCGCAGGAACTTCTTTCACGCCTGTTTGATTATTATGTTGAGCACCCGGAAAAAATGCCGGATTTATTCTACAAAAACACCGAGATCGAACCGGTCAAGCGGTGCGTGTGTGACTATGTTGCCGGCATGACCGACCGATATGCGATCGACCTTTACAAAGAGCTCTTCATACCTGCGGTATGGAGCGTTCCGTCTAAAAATTACTGATAAGAGGAGGGGAGGGACTTGATACCGCACAGCATAATTGAAGATTTGAAATACCGCTGCCCGGTCGAGGATGTAATAGCGTCCTATGTCCCTCTGAAAAAGGCGGGCAGCAATCTCAAAGGACTTTGCCCGTTCCACAGCGAAAAAACTCCTTCATTCACCGTGTTCACACAAAGTCAGTCGTTTTACTGCTTCGGCTGCGGAGCCGGCGGAGATGTCGTCTCATTTATAATGCGCGCGGAGAATCTCGATTACGTTTCGGCGCTCGAATTTCTCGCAAACCGCTGCGGAATAACGCTTCCGGACGAACGAAACGATTTTCGTCAGACGGGGACGACGCGAACACGGATTCTTGCAATGAATCTCGAAGCAGCGAAATTCTTCAGAAATGAGCTTTTTGAATCGGCGGAGGGCGAGGCGGCACGGGAATATGTTCGTCAAAGGCAGTTGTCCGGCACGACCGTAAAACATTTCGGGCTCGGATATTCTCCGAATTCCTTTAACGCACTGCGGGATCATCTTTCCTGTGCGGGGTATACCGACGAGGAGATGGCTGATGCGTTTCTTTGCCGCCGCTCCGAGCGGACAGGCAAGTATTTTGATCTTTTCCGCGGCAGGCTCATGTTTCCGATAATCGACAATTCCGGCAATATCATCGCATTCGGCGGGCGCGTGCTCGACGATTCAAAGCCGAAGTACCTGAACACATCGGATACCGCCGCATTCAAGAAAAGCAAGAACCTTTTCGCGCTGAATTTTGCGAGAACCCACTGCTCCGAGCAGCTTATCGTTTGCGAAGGTTATATGGATGTCATAGCGATGCACGCGGCTGGATTTGAAAATTCGGTCGCAACGCTCGGAACGGCGATCACTCCGGAGCACGCGCGGATGCTGAAAAAATATACGAAAAAGGTTATTCTCTCATATGACAGTGACAGCGCGGGGCAGAACGCCACGGATAAGGCGCTGAGGCTTCTTTCCGAGGTGGGACTTGACGCCGGTATACTTGTTATGAAGGGCGCAAAGGACCCGGACGAATACATAAAAAAATTCGGTAAGGAAAAATTCAGGGAGCTTCTCGGCGAAAGCCGCACACGGTTTGACTATAAGGTTGAAAACGTGCTGAAGGAATACGACATTTCGAACGATGCTCAGAAGATCAAGGCGACGGAGGAGCTCTGCCGATATATTGCGGGGATTCCGTCAAAGGTCGAGCGCGAGATATATACCGATAACGCGGCAAAAATACTCGGTGTTTCCGTAAAAAGCATAAACGCGGATACGGATCGGATTATAAAACGCAACGTCCGGAACGGCAATCTGGAAAGGCGTGAGAATCTCATGCGTGAAAAACGCGGGTTTTCCGATCTCGTAAACCGCGATTACGTCAAATTCCCCCGCCTTGCCAAGTTGGAGGAGACCGTGCTCGGAATGGTTCTGCTCATGAAGGAATACCTGACATATGCGGTTGACGGAAAAGCGCTTTCCGAGGACGATTTTTCTTCGGAGTATACGAAAAAGCTGTTTTCGTTCGTAAAGTATGCGGAGGAAAACGGCGGATTCGATATCGCCATGCTTTCCGAAAGCTTTTCGGAGGGTGAGGTATCGAAGGCCTCCGGGCTTATGGCGGAGCGGATGAAGCTTTCGGACAACAATCCGGCGGTTTTCGAAGACACCGTTCGGAGCATGAGAGCGGAGCGCGACCGTATGAGCCACTCGGGCGAAGGCGGTATAGATGTTATAAACGAGATACTTAAAGCAAAAAAAAATAATTAATCACATAAACGGAAGGGAAAAGTATGCCTAACAAAACCTCAGAAGTAAAAAACCAGACTGCAAAAAGCAGAAAGAAATCCGCAGTTTCCGAAGCAGATGAGTTAAACAAAGCCGCGGAAAGCGATGTAAACGAAATCGCGGTTGACGCTGCTGAGAACGTATCGGCAGAGACCGAAACGGATATGAACGGCGTCGACGCAGCTCACGATAATTCCGAAAAGTTCGACCATAAGACGGATATAAAAGCGCTTATCGAAAAGGGCAAGGCAAAAGGCTCTCTTTCGAACAGCGATATAATGGAGGCTCTCGAATACTCCGATTACGATATCGATCAGATCGAGAAGATATATGAGATGATCGAGAATAACGGCATTGAGGTCACAAATTATATCAATCCTTCGGAATTCGACGACATAGAGATCGAGGTCGAGCAGCTCGAATCCGCCGAGGATATGGAAAAAATGCTCCAACAGGAGGGTCTTGCGATAGACGACCCCGTCCGGATGTATCTGAAGGAGATAGGCAAGGTTCCGCTTCTTGAGGCGGAGCGCGAGCTTTACCTTGCGGAGTGCATGGCAAAGGGCGACGAAAAAGCAAAGGACGAGCTTGTTGAGGCAAACCTCCGACTTGTTGTAAGTATCGCAAAAAGATATGTCGGAAAGGGAATGTTCTTCCTCGACCTTATACAGGAAGGCAATCTCGGACTTATGAAGGCCGTGGAAAAGTTCGACTATACCAAGGGATATAAGTTCTCCACATACGCCACATGGTGGATACGTCAGGCGATAACCCGTGCGATCGCGGATCAGGCGCGCACAATAAGGATCCCCGTTCACATGGTTGAAACGATACATAAGGTGTCGAGATGCCAGCGCCAGCTTCTTCAGGAGCTCGGACACGAAGCGACTGCCGAGGAGGTTGCCGAGCGCATTGGCATGTCACCCGATAAGGTGCGCGAGATAATGAAGATCGCGCAGGATCCCGTGTCACTCGAGACACCTATCGGCGAGGAGGAGGACAGCCACCTCGGCGACTTTATTCCGGATGATGATTCCCCCGCTCCCGCGGAGGCGGCATCGTACGAGCTTCTCAAGGAGCAGCTCGAAGAGGTGCTTCATACTCTTACATCAAGGGAAGAGCATGTGCTGAAGCTCCGTTTCGGACTTGAGGACGGACGCACGCGCACACTTGAAGAGGTCGGCAAGGAATTCAATATAACGCGAGAGCGCATACGTCAGATCGAAGCAAAAGCGCTTCGTAAGCTCCGCCATCCCAGCCGCTCGAAGCGCCTCAAGGACTACCTCGACTGATTATGCATTATAATTTAAACAATTGATTAATACTTCTGCGCGGAGCCAAAAATCCCTTGACAATTCGCCATTTTTGTTGTACAATAATCCTATGTTCGGGGCAGTTCGGACGTTTTGGGCTGTCTAAAATAATTGGAGGATTCCTTAGATGAAAAGAAAGCTTTTGTGCTTGGTGCTGAGTGCCGTTTTTGTTTTCTCGGGCATTGTTATGAGTGCATGCTCGACGACAGCCGGAACGGATACGACCGGTGGAGAAGACGGCGAAAAGAAAAAAAATGACAGCACTCTTGTAAGATCACCTATGACGCTCACTCTTTGGGTGCCGACCGATGAAAATACCACCGCAGAGTCGATATCCCAGGTTGAGGCGGCTCTGAATAAGATTACTCAGGCAAAATACAGCACTGCGATCGAACTGCACGCGGTCGCATATGATAAGTATGAGGATCAGCTGAACGCTAGGATGAAGTCCATAAAGGAAATTCTTGATCAGACCGAAGCTGAGAAGAAGGCAAGAAAGGAAGCCGAGCGCGCCGCACGCAAGAGAGGCGAAACGCTTGCTCCCGAAACCACGGCCGAGACCGAGGATCCTAACGCATCCTCCGGCGCTACCGTGAACGAGTACGGAATGACTTTCCCGTCCGTAACCTCGACACAGCTTGATATATTCCTCATCAAGGGATATGACAACTTCAAGAAGTATTCCGAGGATCTCCTTCTTTCCTCCATTACCGATGAACTGAACGGAAATTCCAAGCTTATAAAATCCTATGTATATCCCACCTTCCTTGACATGGCGCAGACTTTCAACAGCAACTATGCCGTACCCAACAACCATCCGCTCGGAGAGTATACATATCTTCTTGTTAATAAAGAGCTTTGCGACAGTTACTACTACGACATCGATTCAATGGATACTCTGCTCAACTGCAAGGACTTCATCCTTGACGTCGCAAAGAACGCAAACATAACTCCTCTGCTCACGACTACGGATATTCCCGGACTTCACTATTGGTCCGAAGACGGCAGCTTTTCGTTCCTCGCCTCTATGATTTCCGACGATCAGGATCCTACCTCCAAGTTGAACATAAGAAATGTTTTCGGTCTTAAGCCGTTTGTAAATACTACACTTATGCTGAAGGAGCTTCAGGAAGCCGGAGCGATCGGAACCAATCCGGATGAAAAGAACTTTGGTGTCGGTGTTATAAAGGGTGATGCAAAGGCGGTCAAGGAGTACAAGGATAAATATTATATCAAGGTGCTTGAGAAGCCGAGAGCAACAACCGACGACGTTTTTGAGTCCATGTTTGCGGTTTCCACATATACAAAGGATGTTTCGCGCTCTATGGAGATTCTCAAGCTTCTCAATACCGATACCGAATTCAGAACCATACTTCAGTACGGTGTCAAGGGCGTAAACTGGACCGAGGAGACCGATCCCGAGACGAAAGAAACTGTTCTTAAAGTTCTCAATAACGATTACATAATGAACATTGTGGACACGGGAAATGTATTCATTACATATCCCGGAGACGGGCTCCCCATGAGTTATTGGGACGATTACCGTCAGCAGAATCTTGATTCTCTCCTTTATCCTCTGATCAAATTCCAGGATTACATCGACGATGACAATAAAGAATATTTCGATGAAATGAAGTCATATTCGGCTGAGATTTATTCCCGTATTTCAAAGATGTCGGCGAAGGAGTTTGAAGAGGCGGCAACTTCCATCAAAGAGGAAATTGCAGATTCGGTCATATATAATATTATGGTCGATGACAAATCGACGGAAGCAGGGTATGACTCGCTTATAGTAAAGTATACTTCGTTTTATAACGAAAACTTCAAGAACAAATAAAAACAGCATACAAATAGGAATCCGGATTTTATCCGGATTCCTATTTGTATATGCGGGACCTTTTCAGCTGACGAACCATTCAGTATCATATTCTCATAGCTTTGCATTTCAATTTAATACGTGTTTACGAAGCTTTTTTATATCCGTATAATAAAAGCGAGCGCCCGGTGTCAGGGAAGCGCTCGCTTTTGTTCATGTGTGAAGGCCGATTTTCGAATCAGATTTTCTTTGCGTTTGTAAGAAGGTATTTCTCTGCTTCGGCATTCCAAAGTCCGTTGTGCTTCTTGCAGATGCGGTCAAGCTCTGCAAAGAAGGGATCGCTCTTGCCCTTTTCCTCGAAATCGGATATCGCGGTGAGGGGGAGCGATACATGCGTGTAGATCAGCTTCTTTCCACCCGGTATTTCGGGAAGATGCATCGTTGTTTCCGCGCAGGCGTCAAGTCCGCCTACGTGAGTTATCATGACCGCAGGATTAATGCGTCCCTCGTTCATCATTGCGATTGCCTCGCGCATATCGTTCGTGTTTCCGCCGGATGTGCCGACAATATGCGTGTAAGCATAGTGTACATTGAAGAAGTTGAACTCGGCTTTGAACTTCTGATCGGTGGGACCCGCGAAGAAGTTAAGGCAGCCGTCAAATCCCAAAATTGCATCTGCCTGCTCAACTACGGAACGGACGGGAGCCATGCAGATAACATCGTCGTATCCCTTGCCGTCCGTGAAACCGCGAAGGAGAGCGGCGGCATCGTCAACCGAAAGTCCTTTCGTGTTTACAAAGTGAAGCTCAACACCGCACTTTTCGGCTTCCTCTTTGGTGTATATGGATTCGGCGCGTGCAAGGCGCGCATCGTCGATATCGGTAACTACAAGAAGGGAAGGACGTCTGTCGCAGTGAAGCGCATAATCGATAGCACCGAGACCCATCGGTCCGGTGGAAGCGAGCATAGCCATACGACCGCCGTCCACGATCCCCATCTTGTGCTCATAGGATCCGACCGAGGTGTGATACATCGCGTGGAATGTGCCGACAATGCAGCTCATAGGCTCGGAAAGGCTTCCGTAAAAGTATGTATCGGAATCATAGGGAAGGAGACAGTCTGCAAGAAGAGTCTCGATCGGTATATTGCCGTACTGCGCATCGCCGCCGCAGAAGGAGTACGAATATCCGGGCGCCATCTGACTGCCCTTGTAAAAATGCGCGGGCTGAATTGCAAATCCGTCGCCGGGCTTGAACTTGTTCTTCCAATTCTCGCCCACTTCCTTGATGATTCCGCAGAATTCGTGACCTACAATGGTGGGGTTTTCCTCAACATTGTCGGGAACCCGCTTGTGTTCGCCTCCTTCAACGGCAGCCTTGTATGTGCTCATACAGATCGAGTCGGATACGATTTCTACGCGCACCCCGTCCGGTCCTATGTCGGGAAGCTCTATTTCGTCAAGGCGGAGATCCATTTTCCCGTGTATTCTTACAGCTTTAGTTTTCATTTTACGACCTTTCTTTTTGATTCGGTATATTTTCCGTTTAATTATACACTTTTATGATTCGTAGGTCAAGGGCGATTTTCATTTTCTATCAGTCGCCATGTCGAATCTATAAGATTCGAGAACATCGGATTCTCCATGGCACGGATAACAAATGATTGTGAAGGTGAATTTATATCCTCACCGCTCACCTGCATCATGTCGTAGCTGTCGCAGAGGGCTCTCACGCGCTCAAGCTGCGCCGTGGTGTTCCGGGTAGGCATATATGTTACCGCGCGCACTCCGGCATCGTACAGTTCCGAGAAAAGCTCCTCAAGATATGAATCCTCAAACTTCTGCGCAGCCTTGTCTCCGGTCACACTTTCGCTTACATCGCCGAGGTAGGCGTAGCAGAGGACAGCGCCGACTTCGTCCGCAAGTGAAACGACCTCGTGAAGCTCCGGACACTCATCCGCTGCCGGAACGAAAATCCTTTTCACAAACGACCCTTTCAGGATGCCAAGAAGGGTGTATTCGTAGAACGGATCGCCCGTCTCCGCAAGCTTTTTTCTCTGACCTTCGGAAAGCGCGATCCCCGCTTCCGAAAGAAAGTCCTCCGGCGACTTCCCGGATTTGAGAATTTTACGTGATAGCGCGAGCATCAGATGACGTTCCGTCACACTTCCGCCGTGCGCGGCATTTGAGAGCGGAAGCACATCGTCATCGAAATCAAGCGTGATCCCGAGATCGGCGGTGACGGAGTTGATATTCGATACCATGGCACGATTGCGTTCGTTTCTTTTCTCGCGCAGCGGCGCGAAAAATGAGTCGAGTTTTTCAATATTGCGGTGTGGAACGCCCTGAAATGTCATGTAGCTTACACCGACCTGATCCGGGTTGTTGGTCCTTCGGTTTATAAGCGAAGTACCCGTCATGCGTACGCGGCATTCCATTCCCACCGTCGTGGGAATCCCCGCGATCTTTCCCGCTTCGATAAATTCCCGCGCACCCGCGATCGTGTCATGATCGACGATCCCCGCGGTGGAAAGCCCTTCCGCGCGCGCGGCGTATACTGCTGCGGCGGGGGAGTACGGCGAAAACGAGTATGTGGTGTGGATGTGGTTGTTTATGTATTCCGGAATGACTGCGGGAAAATCGGCATCCTTTACAAGACTGCGCAGATTTTCGAGACGCTCGGACGCATCGCTTACATTGAGCTTGTTGAGTACGGATATGTCTATCATCAGCTCAGCATGCACTGCCCGCCCGTGACGGGGATCGCCTGTCCGGTCTCGTATTTCTGTTCGACCGCATAAAACAGCGCGCACGCAACATCTTCGGGGAGACAGCCGCGGTTCATCGGTACCTTCGCTTCGTAGAACCTGCGCACATCTTCCACCGTCTTTGCACCGGGCACCTTGCCTGCATGGAGATACTGAACGAAAAGTCCGCGCTCGGGATCGGTCCACAGCGGACCGTCGAGGTAATTGCCGGGGCAAATCGCATTGACCTTTATCGAGTATTCGCAGAGCTCAAGCGCGAATGACTGGGTCAGACCGATGCCGCCGAATTTGCTTCCTGCATATGCGAAATTCTTCTTCGAGCCTTCGAGCCCCGACTTGGAGTTGATCTCGACAATGTCGCCGATCCATGCGGGATCGGCTTCGTGCTGCGCCCGCATTATTGCCGAGACATACTTTACGCACAGGAAATATGCACTGTAGTTAATCCCGGTGACAAAGTCGAAATCCTTCTTCTCAAGCTCGGAGAGCGCACCGGAACGGACGACGCCCGCATTGTTTACAAACAGATCGATCCCGCCGAAACGCTCGACCGATGCTGCAACCATATCGGCTACGCTGTCCTCGTCGGCAACATTGACCTTGACCGCGAACGCGCGTTCTCCGAGATCGTCGGCAACCTTGCACGCGAGATCGTAGTTGAGATCCGCGATCACGACCGCGGCACCTTCTCTGTAGATCGCCTCGGCGATGCCTTTGCCGAATCCCTGCGCACTTCCCGTGACGATCGCAGCCTTTGAGCTAAGCCGCCCCGCAGCATTCGGCCTGTCGTGTATTCTCTCGCGGGCAATGCCGGCCCATTTTGTCATATCCTTCATCTTAACATCCTCTTTTCAAAACACAAAATCTTACTTTATTTCAATTTCCACTCCGTTTTCGGTGAGGCAGTTTTCTCCTGCATAAACGGTGAACTTTCCTTTTTCAACAATGAATTTTCCGTTGAGCCAATACCCGAGCTCCTTCTTTCCGATCTCAAATACGGCAGTGTATTCTTCGCCGGCACCGATTTCGGGCTTTATGAATCCGACAAGCTGTCTGCGCGGGCGCATCATGGCTGCAAAGTGATCGCGGACATAGCACTGGATTACCTCTTTGCCCGCAAGCTTGCCGATGTTTCGAACGGTCGCGGTGACTTTGATGCTTTCGCCGTTTTCAATGTCGGCGAGCGAAATCTCAGTGCGGTCGGCTTTGGGAGAGGAGTAGGCGAATTCGGTGTACGAGAGTCCGTATCCGAACGGGAACGCGGGGCTTGATTTCATGTCGTAGTAGCTCTTGCCCTCGCCGTAATATGCGTTGACCTTGCGCGCGGTGTTGGGAGCATTGTAGTACATCGGTATCTGACCGACATTGCGGAGAACTGTCATAGGAAGTCTGCCGCACGGATTTTTCTTTCCGTAAAGTACATCGAGCATTCCTTCGGCGTTCATTGTTCCGTTGTGCCATCCCCATACGATCGCGTCAAGCAGGTGCTCGACCTCGCCTATCGCACGCGGACGCGCAAAGTTCATAACGGCGATAACGGGAAGTCCCGTGGCATGCGCTCTGCGGATCATCTCAACCTGATCGTCCGGGATCGAAGCATCGGCTACGGATACCGCTTCTCCGGTGCAGAAGTGAGTCTCACCGAGGAAGAGAACGATTGCCTTGTATCCGCCTTCAAGCAGATCGCGTCCGATGGATTCGCCGTACTTCGTAAGGAATAACGGATTTGTGTAGCATGCCTTGTTTGCTTCCTCGCGGATTCTCTTCTTCGCCAAAACGAAATCACCGTTGTTTTCCGGAATATCGACGCCGGGACCGTCGTCCTCCTCTTCAATGATCGTCACAATGTCGGAGAGCGCCTCGCGGTAGCTTCTGATTCCTCTGTCGTCCGTGTGAGCAGCCCATGCTCCCGCCTGGCAGTTTCTCTCGTCGAAGAACGGACCTTCCATGAACACACGGTCCTCGGGGCTGAGCGGGAGAATATTGCCCTTGTTCTTGAGAAGCACAACATTTTCCGAGGCGAGCTGACGTGCGTCGGCACGGTGGCGGTCAATGTCGATCGGGTAGTCCTTCTTGTAGGGATTGTCAAACAGATTTGCGGCAAATTTGGTGCGGAGCACGCGGCGAACCGCCTCGTCTATCACACTTTCGTCGATCTCGCCCGATCTCACAAGGTCGCACAGATAGTTTTTGTAGGTGTAATCGACCATTTCCATATCGACTCCGCCTTCGGCGGCGAGCCGCGCGCAGTCGCGGGGGGTTTCGGCAACGCCCTGATTCCCAAGCTGCATTACGGCATCGTAATCGCTGATAACAAAGCCGTCGAAGCCCATCTGCTCCTTGAGGAGCTGACGAAGCAGCTTCTTCGATGAGGTTACGGGTTCACCCGAAACGGAGTTGAAGGATGACATAACGGTGAGCGCGCCCGCGTCAACAGCCGCACGGAAGGGAGCAGCGTACCAATTTTCCATTACATAGTCGCTTATGTCAGAGTTGTGATAGTCTCTTCCGCCTTCCATCGCGCCGTATCCGATGTAGTGCTTGGGGCAGGCGATCAGATTGTCCGTGTTGTCGAGATTCTTCTGAAATCCGCGAACCATCGCTGCACCGATCTGTCCCGCAAGATAGGGATCTTCACCCTCGGACTCGACGCAGCGTCCCCAGCGCGGGTCGTGGGAAAGATCGAGCACCGGAGAAAACGTCCAGTTAAGTCCGTCACGGGCGCATGCCTCCGAGATATTGCGGAAGCATTTCTCAACAAGCTCCGGATCGAAGGAAGCTGCGCTTCCTATTCCGACGGGGTAGCATACGCCGTAGCTGTGAATGATGTCCGCGCCGAACATCAGCGGAATGTTGCACGGGCTTTCCTCGACTGCGACTTTCTGAAGAGCATTGTGAAAATCGCGGAACTTCTTCTCGAAACTGCGGTCTGCCGAAACGTCGGGAGCGCCGCAGATCATCGAACCGATCTCTCCGCGGCGGATCCTCTCGGCGTACATTTCGACGGTTCCGCCCCACGATACGGTCTGATTCATCTGCCCGACCTTCTGCTCAAGCGTCAGCGTCCTGATTATTTCTTCGATTCTTGCTTCTGTTTTTGCATCAAGTTTTTTCATGTTGGTGCAAATCCTTTCGTTTTTTATGAGAACTGCCTATACGGCGAAAGGGCTGTTGCCTTCGCAACAGCCCTGTTTTATATTTCGGTTATTCGGTGCGTCCGCCGGTCTGATAATCACGCTCAAGCTTGAGCTCGCCGTTGTCCATGCGGAAAATACGGTCTGCACGGTCGGCGATAGCAAGGTCGTGGGTAACCATGACGAGGGTCAGACCGAATTCCTCACGGGTCTTGAAGAGAAGGTTGAGAACTTCGTCGGCGTTCTTTCTGTCAAGAGCTCCGGTAGGCTCGTCCGCCATGATGATGTCGGGATTGTTGATAAGCGCGCGGGCGATCGCAACACGCTGCTGCTGACCACCGGAAAGCTC
>CDZG01038031.1_pt1 | contig 17140 bp, 11 predicted proteins | sample 557741 | NCBI WGS metagenome assembly CDZG01 (sample SAMEA3182086, study PRJEB8094) | gut metagenome | biome: human; feature: gut; material: Stool; isolation source: human stools | place: Canada | collected 2013-01-21
ATATATTATTATATAATAAGGTACGCGAGGGGGCTATGCAAAAAACGGCTGTTAACTGTTAACCCTGTTAACCCCCTCGGCTTCTCTGTCCCCCTTTTAGGAAATTTAAACAAGAATGCTTGGTGGTTTCATCGAAAAACCTTACTTTTGTAACCTGACTGCAAACAAACGTAAAAACAATAATAACAACATAAAATGAAGAATCTCACATTCCATATCGTAGGACTCACCCATAATGACGTGAAAGGCCATGAGGTAGAGTATGCTAAAGAAGCAGAGGGGAGAACCATCTGCCTCGTGCCCGATGACGCCAACACCTTCGACATGCTGGCGGTGAAAGCTTATGACAAACAGCAGCTCATAGGCTATGTTTCAGCCCTGGAAGGCGAGGACGTACGCGCCCTCATCATCGCCCGTAAGGAGCGGAACCTGCGCACCCGCTGCATAGGCTGCAACAGCAAGAACGAGGGCGATAAGGCTGGATTGCAGCTCATGGTGAGGGCGCTCTCTGATGTTTCTGATGAGGAGATGGAGCAGGCGCGCCGCGAAATATATGATGATAAGATTTATGATGACTGGCAATACTCCGGTCCTGTGCTGCCCATCGAACAGCTCACCCGCTTCAGCGACTGCACCATGATGCTCGAAGGCGTCATCAACAGCATCATCCGTCTCCAGAATACGCTCTCTGAAGGCGCTTCCGATAAAGGTTCTTCTGCATCCGATAAAACCTCTTCTGAGGCAGAGAACCGTTCTCTTGATGCAGAAACAGAGGCGATGCTGCGCGAGGAACTTTCTGATTGCCTTTCTGAGGCAAGAGAGCGGCTCAGCAGTTTCCTCGAAATCCAGCGCAGCGATTATTCCCGAGAAATGACGCAGGCCAGAAACCGCATTCTTCATAAGCTGGAGCAGATAGACGATGAGGAACTGCAGCGCCTCCGGGCCGTTCTGCTTACCGAGATGGGATTCATCACCAGTTCGGCTTACCGCGAGCGTGCGGCCTATTCTTTCTTCGTAGAAGCCCCGAATGCCATCAAGAAGAAGCAGACGGGCACCTACGATTATAAAGACCAGCTGGACGCCATAGAACAGCAGCTGCACGCCTTCCCCCACAATCTCTATCCAACATTCAAGGCCGACCCTGTAGATTTCCTCCGTCAGGTGTTCTATAAGCGTGTGCCAAGAAAGAAGATGCTCCAGCTGCTCTCGGGCATCGTGCTGATGATTATGAACGGCAGGGTGAACGATGTGAAGCAATGGGGCAAGCACGGCGATGGGGAGTCACTGATAGCGATGAAGACTGTGGGGAAGAAACCTGCGATTGGAGAGCATAAGAAGGAACTCATGGCACTGGTGAAAAAGGCAGTCTTGAAGATTGCTGTTTATCAGAAGAGGGGATATTATGGCGTGTTTCTTTCAAAACAGGCCTATTGGTATCCTATTTTCCGCCTGATGGGCGATTGGGAATTACTCCCATCCAAATCTCCTCAATCGTTCTGTACATTCTTGGAAGAGCTATTTGAAGGCAAAAAAATATCCGGTCCGAAAGCTCGTCTCTGCGGTAGGGATGATTTGAGGCAAGCAGGAATCGCTCCCTTTTCCAACCATGAAGCTTTGAAATGGAAAGATCTGGAGCAGGAAGAATTGATTAATACACAAGAGGCAAAATTCAACCGTTATTGTGAGATTGTTGATATTTTTATGAAAATCCTGGGAGAAGAAGCTTTTAAGAAGGGTATTATGTTAGATGATTGGCTAAAAGAATAATGGGCGTTGGCAGCGGATTTGTAATCTGTTGCCAACGCTTTTTTCTTGTAGCCTGTTTCTTTTCTTCTCCCTTGTTTTATACCTCTCTTTATACCTGAATCTAAAAACTTTTATCCCTCTTGCCCGATATTTTTATACAGCTTTTACCGGCAGAGGTATAATAATGGAGTTACTTTCTTTTTCCTTATCTTTGCACCGCTTTTCAGAATGGAAGGCGGCAGGTTTCTGCAAAGAGCCTGTCTTTTACAACTAAAAAAAATATAGATTTATGACACAAAAATCATTAACCTTTGATGAATGCAAGCAGCTCAGCAGCCGCATCATCGCAATGAACCCTAACCGCAGAGCGAACATGGGACAGATTTCATCCCATCTCCTCGATTACTATACCGAACTCACCAAGCAGCCTTGGCTCGCACAGCTTGTTGGTCAGATCCGTGACCTCACCGCCCAGCAGAACCAGATGATGCAGGAGGAGATGAAGGCGGGAGAGACTTACCAGCAGCTCGACCGCAAGATTACTGACCTCAAGAAGCAGCTGCCTTTCCGCTCACCTCACTACTTCCACTTCCTCGAAGACCATCGCGCCCAGAAATTCATCGACCCAGAGGCTTTCACCTTCCAGACAACCGTAGACATTGATAATCCTGAGGAGGTTGAGCCAGCGGTGAAGAACGCCCTTCTGCTGAACGGAATTTTTGATGAGCCTACAGAGAAGCTCTTCAGAGAGAAAATCTTCTCAGCCGAAGACATTGAACTCTGGAAGGGAAAGGTGCTCCACATCGAGCGCTCAGCCCGCAACAAGGCCCACATCGACATCCGCATCCCGGTAGGAATGACCATCGCTGAGGCTCAGAGCGCCTTCTGCAAACTCATCCACGCCACCGAAGACCCTAGCTGCGTAACCCCGGAGCGCATCATCTTCATCACCGATGCGGCAAGTCAGATTTATACTGCCGACGACTGGTACAAGCGCCTGGATAAGGAAGCCGTGGCTGAATATCGTGAGGCTTACCGCAAGAGAGGACTGGATATTGACGGACGTCCGCTGGATGTAGATTCAGCCCGGTCAGGAGCCTCTCAGAGCTCAGCCTCTCAGAATGCATCTTCTCAGAGCCAGGCATTTCAGAATGCATCTTCTGCTCCAACCGTAGATTTCGAACCCATCGAGAGCGAGGAGGAGAAGGCGAGACGGGCTGCCAATGCCGTGCAGTATGAGCAGACTTACGACGGCGTTCCTTACGAGGAGATTGTGAAGGCGCTGGTAGAGCTGATGGGCGGCGCTCCTGTCCACGGCAACCGCAACAACTTCATCTATCGTGAAGCCTGCCTGCTGAGATACATCTGTAATAGTGAGGCGGCTTGGATCAAGCAGGTAATAGAAACCTTTGGCGAAGACGAGGCGAAGGCGTTCGCCACCGTAGAGAATGCCTGCAAGGTGGCGCAATCTACCGCGATTCCAGATTTGGTAAAGCAGGCTGTAGAGACTGCTCGCAAGAATCATCTTGCCAAGCAGGCCACCGAGAAGGCGGAAATCTATGCCGATGTTCCTCCTCAGTTGCCAGCCAAGCTGCCTAAGCTCATCAAGTTGCTCACCAGCAAGGTGCCTGCCGATTTCAAGGCGGCTGTGGCAATGGCGGTCTTCCCTGCGCTTGCCGCTCATCTTAAGGGCGTAACCTTCCGCTACACGGATAATCAGGTGCACGAGGCGGCGATGATGAATCTGCTCATTGCAGCCATGTCGTCAGGCAAATCGCTCGTCAACGGACCCATCGACTGCATCATCGAAGACCTGGTTCAGATGGATAAGGTGAACCGCCAGAAGGAGCAGGACTGGAAGGACGAGGTGAACACCATGGGCGACAACAAGAAGAAGCCTGTGCGCCCGGAAGACATCTGCATCCGCATCGTTTCGCCCGACCTTACCCGTGCTGCCTACATCCAGCGTCTCGACGATGTGCAGAAGGCTGGCGATGCTTATCTCTACTGCAAGATGGACGAGGTAGACATGCTCAGGAAGTTTAACGACCCTAGCCAGCTGATTCGCCTCTGCTGGGACAATTCAGAGGACGGCCAGGAGCGAGTAGGAACCAAGAGCGTTACAGCCCGCGTAAAGACCCGTTTCAACTGGAATGCTTCGAGCACCATTGCCGTTACGCAGAAGTTCTTCTCGGTTCGTGAGGTGGCTGATGGAGCCGTGAGCCGCCTGTCGCTCGCCACCATTATCCGTCCCGATTTCGCTCCGCGTCCGGAGGTGGGCAGTTATGATGCGCAGTTCAAGTCGCAGCTTTCTCCTTACATCCAGCAGCTGAACGCAGCCAGCGGTTTCAAGGAGTGCCGTAAGGCTCGCCAGCTTATCGAGCGCCTGGAGAATGAGATTATGGAGATGGCTCAGCTGGCTTACAACAAGCCTTACGCCGAGTTTGCCAAGCGTGGTCTGGCGAATGGTTTCCGCCGCGCGATGGTGCTTTATCTGGCGAATGGCGAGAAGTGGGAGAAGTCGATAGAGGATTTCATCGTATGGAGCGTGAAGTATGATTTGTGGTGCAAGATGCGTTTCTTCGGCAATCAGATGCAGGAGGCGATAGATGCAGACAGCCGCTCTGTGTGTCATACTCCCGGTGTGAGCAATCTTCTTCTCTACGTTCATGACACCTTTGACAAGACTGAGATTCAGAACATCTGTCAGGTTCATGGCACCAAGACGAAGCTTGCCATCCTGCTGTGCAACTGGAAAAAGCGTGGCTTCATCATGAAGAACGAGGACGGCACCTTCACCAAGACCGCCCGTTTCATCGCCAAGTACGGGCACTACGGAACGCCAGGAGTGGCTGCGTAGAATAGATTAGGCTCGGATTATGCGGATTACACGGATGTTCTATGAGATTATGAATGTGTTTTAATTGATGTGAGAGACTTAAATCCGTGTAATCCGAGTAATCCGTGCCTGATTTTGTAATGAGAATGTAAATGTTCTTGACCTTAATCAAAAAAAAAGGGCTTTTTGAAACTTTTCTCCTAAAATGTTTGTGTTCGCACACAAAAAGTTGTACCTTTGCACCAGAAAAAGAAAAAAGGATAAAAGATTGATTCAGTAAGGATAACTTACGAAATCGATTCGAGACAAGTTTGAGACCGGTTCGGAACCTGGTTCTGAGATTCGGTTGAAGACTTCTGGAAAATCTCGAAGAGATTGATTAAGAGGTTAAAAGAAAGGAAAAAGATTATGGTAATGTTCGGGATAATGACAGTAGCAGTAGTAGCATTCGCAGTAGTTGCTTGCGCAGGTATGAACCTCGGAATGAACTGCGGTAAATAAGCTGCGAAGCTAAGAGAGCATAGAAATCCTCCTCCGGGAGGTAAGAAATAAAGAGAGTTAAGATTTTGTTAGGTAAAACTACAAGATTGTATATTTAAGATAACAAATTTAAGAAAGGAAAAGATTATGTTAGTATTAGGAATGATTTTCGCAGTAGTTGTTGCATGTGTAGCTGAAGTTGGTGCTATTAGCAACAAGTTGGCTTAATCGGAGATTAGCCATGCGAAGGGCTCCAAAAGAGCCGAGATTAAAAATGGCTGGCAGCAATGCACAGCTGAGTAAAAAACAGTAGGGAGTCAAAAGGGCTTCCGAAATCAGAGAGGAGAGTAAAAACTCCTTTTCATTTGAAATTCATACTGTCCCCTGAGAGTTTTCGTGATAAATTCTGATTGGGGATTTCATATATAGATTGTTAAGAATTCGTTTTAGGTTTTATAGATTTTCATTTTAGGTTTTTAGGTTTAAGTTTTTAGGTTAATTGTTAGTTGTTTTTAAGAAAAAAGCAGTTTTTAATTCATTAAATTACGAAGGCAACAACGAGGGAAGTCGCATGACGCCCCAAGTTGTTGCCTTCTTTATTTTCTTATTACTTGAGCTATTTGTCTGAAAATCAACATTATCTGAAAATCAGCGTGGTGAGCCTGTCTTTATCAAACAATTCTTGAGCCACGGCCTGTATCTGTTCGGCAGTAATCTCATCCACCTGTTCGTAGAGTCGGTCTACATTCTTCTCCCAGCCATAGTGAAGGAAGCTCTTGCCGAAGTCGAGGGCAAAGTTCTCGCGGTTGTCGCAAGCCACGCCTACCTGTCCCTTAATCTGCTTCTTGGCGGCCTTGAGCTGCGCCTCGCTCAGCGGTTTCTGCATGAACTTATCCAGTTCCTTGCGAACCAGTCTGAGGCAGCGCTTCACGTCGTGCTCATCGCAGCCGAAATAAATGCTCCAAATGCCCGTATCGCCATAAGCCACCATCGTGCTCTCTACGGTGTAAACCAGTCCGTTGTGCTCGCGCAGGGCGAGATTCAGCTTGGCGTTCATTCCCGGTCCGCCCAGCATATTGTTGAGCAGATAGAGCGGCATTCTGCGGCTGTCGTTCACATCGTAGGCGCGGGTTCCAATCATCACATGAGCCTGATGCGTATTCTTCTGCATCACAATCGTCTGCCCAGCAATCTCTTTCCCCACAGATGGATAATTTTCAGGTCCCACAGATTTCACAGATGACACAGATTTTTCTGTAGTAATAGAATTCTCATCCCCTGAAATCTGTGTAATCTGTGAAATCTGTGGGAGCTTTTCCTCAGCAAGCTTGCCCACTGAATTCGCTGCATTTTCAGCAAGCTTGCCCGAATCATCATCTGCGAGCGCCTTCCTGATAAGCTTCACCAGCTTCTTGAAGTCAATGTCTCCGTAAGCGAAGAATATCGCATTATCCGGCCGGTAAAGTTTTCTTGTAAAGCGCAGCGCATCTTCTGTCTTGAACGAGCGAACCTGCTCAGCTGTGCCCAGAATATTGTGGCCCAGCGGCGAACCCTTGAAGATGATATTTTCGAATTCATCATAAATCAGTTCGGCAGGAGAATCGTTGTAACTCTCTATCTCATCGCAGATTACCTCTACCTCCTTGTCGATTTCCGCTTGCGGATAAACCGAATGGAAAACGATGTCGGTGAGCAGATCTACGGCTCTTGCGATGTGCTCCTTGAGAATGGCGGAGTAATAAACCGTGCCCTCCTTGTTGGTGTAGGCATTCAGGTCGCCTCCCACGCTCTCCAGACAGTTGAGAATGTGCCACGCCTTGCGGCGCTCTGTGCCCTTGAAAGTAACGTGCTCGCAGAAGTGGGCAAGTCCTTCTTCGCCCGGCTCCTCGTTTCGGGTGCCGGCGTTAATCTGGTAACCGCAATACACCACCTTGCTGTCTGAAGGCAGGTGGATGATGCGGAGGCCATTATCGAGTGTATAAGTATTGTATTTCATTTCAAGGTGCAAAGTTACACTGAAAATGTAATTTATCCCAAAAAAAAGTCATTTATTTTGCATTATCGCCAAAAAGACTTATCTTTGCCACCAAAAATAAAATATAGACAACAAAAACAATGCGCAAAGTAATAGGAATAGGAGAAACCGTGCTTGACATCATCTTCAAGGGCGGCAAGCCGATAGAGGCAGTACCGGGTGGCTCATCATTCAATGCAGTCATCTCGTTGGGCCGTGCGGGCGTAAATGCTTCGTTTATCAGCGAGGCGGGCAACGACCGCATAGGAGAGTATGTGATTCAGTTTTTGAGAGATAATGGGGTGAATGCTGACAATGTGAGCATCTTCCCGGAATCCAAGTCGCCGCTCTCGCTGGCTTTCCTCGACGAGAACAACAATGCTGACTACATCTTCTACAAGGATCATCCTCACGACCAGCTGGAGTTTGCCACACCGGAAATCAATCCTGGCGACATCGTGCTCTTCGGTTCGTTCTTCGCTCTGAATCCTGTGGTCCGTCCTCAGGTTGCCGGCTTCCTGGAGTATGCGAAGGAGCACGGCGCCATTCTTTATTACGACATCAACTTCCGTGCTTCTCATCAGAACGAAATCATGAAGATTACGCCTAATCTGATAGAGAACCTGGAGATGGCTGATTTCGTACGCGGAAGCCACGAGGACTTTGGAATCCTCTACAAGAAACCGGAGGCGGATAAGGTTTATAATGCCGAAATCAGTTTCTACTGCAAGAAGTTTATCTGCACCCAGGGCGCTGAGCCTGTAGAGGTTCGTGCCGAGAACGGCTTTGCCAAGAGTTATCCTTCGGAGAAGATGAAACCGGTGAGCACTATCGGAGCCGGCGATAATTTCAATGCCGGTTTCGTTTTCGGACTGATCAAGGATGGAATCACCCGCGAGGACATTGACCGCGGCTTATCTGAGGCGCAATGGGACAGTCTCCTTGTTTCGGCTCAAGAATTCTCCACCGAATGCTGCAAGGACATCTACAATTATGTTTCCAAGGAATTCGGAGAAGAAAAGAAGAAGGAATTATAAAAATATAAAAGATATGACAGAAATTACAAACAAAATTTATTACGTAGGCGTAAACGACCGCAATAAGCATCGTTTTGAGGGCCTCTGGCCTTTGCCTAACGGAGTGAGCTACAACTCTTATATCATTGACGATGAGAAGGTAGCGCTGGTAGATACTGTAGAGGTTGATTTCTTCACCCAGTTCCTCGAGAACATTCACGAGGTGATTGGCGACCGAGAAATCGATTATCTTATCATCAACCACATGGAACCTGACCACAGCGGGTCTATCGCCCTCATCAAGAAATATTACCCTAACATCAAGATTGTGGGCAACAAGAAGACGCTGGGAATGCTGGAAGGCTTCTACGGCGTAACAGATGACGTGGTAGAGGTGAAGAATGGCGAAACCCTCTCTCTGGGCAACCACGAGCTGAGCTTCGTTCTCATCCCTATGGTTCACTGGCCAGAGACCATGGTAACCCTCGATGCGAAGAACAAGGTGCTCTTCTCAGGTGATGCGTTCGGTTGCTTCGGTGCGCTGAACGGCGGAATCATCGATACGGAAATCAACTGCGAGACTTTCTGGCTGGAGATGGTTCGCTACTACTCAAACATTGTGGGTAAGTATGGAATCCCTGTTCAGAATGCCTTGAAGAAGTTGGCTGGCGTGGAGCTGGATTACATCTGCTCAACCCATGGTCCGGTTTGGCACGAGTATATTGAGAAGGTGATCGGCATGTATGATAAGATGTCGAAGTACGAGACGGAGCCGGGCCTCGTTATCTGCTACGGTACCATGTACGGCAATACCGAGCGCATGGCTGAAATCATCGCCCGTGCGGCAAGCAAGGCAGGCGTGAAGAACATCGTAATGTATAACATCTCGAAGACTCACCACAGCTACATCCTGCGCGACATCTTCCGCTACAAGGGCCTTATCGTGGGTGCTCCAACCTACAATGCCGGTCTTTATCACGAGATGGAGGTTCTCCTCTCCGAGCTTGCCAATAAGGACGTCAAGAACCACCTCCTCGGTTGGTACGGTTCTCATTGCTGGGCAAGCAAGGCAGTAGCAAAGATTCAGGAGTGGAACGAAACCAAGCTCCACTACGAGCCAGTGGGCGAGCCTGTAGATATGAAGCAGGCGATTACTCCAGAGGTAAAGGCGCAGTGCGAGGCTCTGGGTAAGGCTATGGCAGAGAAGCTGCTGGCAGAATAAAAGATTTCTTGTTAGAGATTATTATAAAAGAGCGGAATGGCAACTGGGGTTAACAGAGTTAACAGTTAACAGTTGTTTTTCCGCTCTTTCTTTTGTTTTTTAAGGAACTAATCGAAAACTATTCATTCTAAATGAAAGGTTTTAGGTAAAAGTGTTCATTCAAAATGAAAGATTTCTGAAAAATTATTCATTCAGAATGAAAGATTTTTGTTTTTCTCTTGCTACTTTCAGATATTTTTCTTATTTTTGCCCACGAATCATAAAATAGTAGAGCAATGAAAGAACTGTTGAAACAAATAATATTTGAGCAGCAGGACAACTGCAGGCATCTTATGCAGGATGCCATCCCTCGACACATAGAAGAGGAATGGCTTACCACCTCGGAAATCCTTATCATAACTGGTGTAAGAAGGTGTGGAAAGTCGGTGTTGCTGCAGCAACTGCGTGATAAGTTGGAGGAGAAAGATTTCTTCTTCAATTTTGACGATGAGCGTCTCGTAAACTTTAAGCTTGAAGATTTTGCAACCTTGCAGGAATGCTTCTTTGAGCTTTTCGGTGAGCAACACACCTATTACTTTGATGAGATTCAAAACATTGCGGGTTGGGAAACCTTTGTGAGGCGCCTTTACAATGAAGGCAATAAGGTGGTGGTGACAGGCTCCAATGCCCGGATGCTGAGCAAGGAGATGGGCACTCATCTCACAGGGCGTTATATCTCTGTGGAGGTTTATCCTTTCTCTTTTGCCGAATACCTGCAGCTGGAGCATATTGAGCCTTCGCAGAAAGATTTCTATCTGATGGCGAGCCGTTCCAAACTGCTGGGTCATTTCCGTGATTTCTTGGAGAGGGGTGGTTTCCCGAAATATCTTCAGACGGGTTCCGTCAGTTACCTGTCCTCACTTTATGAGAGCATTATCTTCCGGGATGTGATGGCTCGCAATGGTCTTACAAACGACAAGGAAATTAAAGAACTTGCATTTTATCTTGCCAGCAATGCCACCAAGCGTGTTACCTATAACTCGCTGGGAAAGATAGTGGGCATTCGCCATCCCGAAACCATCAAGAACTATCTGGAATATATTCAGCAAACCTACATGATATTCCAGTTGTTGAAGTATGCTCCATCGGTAAAGACCCAGATGTTGAGCCCGAAGAAGGTGTATTTTATAGATAATGCCATCATCAGCAGGATGGGTTTCAATGTCACGGATAACAATGGTGTAAAACTGGAGAATGCCGTTTTCATCGAATTGCTGCGAAGGGGTTACGACTTGTTCTACCATGCCGACAAGAAAGAGTGCGACTTTGTGGTGAGAGAAGGTGTAAGGATTACCCAGGCTTACCAGGTTACGGTGAAGATGGATGATGAGAAGACTCGCAAGCGTGAGATAGAGGGCCTGCAAGAGGCGATGGAAATCTATGATTTGTCAGAGGGTTACATCATTACGCTGAATGAGAAAGAGGAACTCACCATGGATGGGAAGATGGTGCATATAATTCCTGCTTGGGAATGGATGCTGAAGTAACTTTCTTTTTGAGCGGGAAGGTGATAAGAATAAAAGTTTAAGGGCGGAAGAACAACTGGGGTTAACAGAGTTAACAGTTAACAGTTGTTTTTCCGCTCTTTCTTTGTTTTCGAGCATTCATTTTCCTTTCTTGTGTGCCCCCACATCTATCTTTTTTGCTTTTCTCTCTAAAAAAGTTCCAGGAAAAGGAGTGGCATTTCAAATATTTTATATACCTTTGCACACAGATACCCATTCTGCTCACGCCGAATTGATGCTTTCTTTCTCAAAAAGAGAGATTGTTGAGACGAGGACTTGGGAGGGTAGTGGTATCATGACATAATATAGAGCGTTTACTTGGCGCTTTGTTCTTGACGGACTGAAACTTCGCAAACTTCATGAATAGTCACGAACAATGCAACGGTAGATGCCCTCGGGATGTGTTTAGCCACATCCCTTTACTGATATGGCTTATTGCGTCAAGTGATAAGTCTTATATCCGTATAGGGGAAAGTGTACACATATCGGCGTGGGCTTCGACGTTGCTCGTTCAACTATTCAGGGCAATGCGAAGGCCTCAGTTCGTGGGACGAGTGACGAGGAGAACCCACGCTTTCCGTTTATTTTAATCGCTACCCTTGGGTGATGAGGTGGTTAGGGAAGGAAATTTTCTATGGATTACTTAAAAGCAGAAAAACTCCGTAAAGAATGGGGTGATAAGCCTTGTTCGCATCCAAACTTCGAGGTAGAAACCCATTTGGATTCTGAGTATGTGGCTGTCAAGACAGGGGATTATGTTTGTACTTGCTGTGGACAGGATTTTACCAAAGAAGAAAGGGATAAGATTATTGCGGCTCGTAATAATCAAAAATAGTTTTTTTATGGAAATGTTCAATTCTACATTGAAATCTGAGGATGTTAAGTTCTTTTACAGAGTGTTGTATCAGTATGAGAAAGAGGGAACAGGTATGCATACAGGATATTCCTATAAAGATGTGCCCTTGGAAATAAGGAGAAAGGTTTCATTAGTGCATGATACGCGCAAAAACAAAATCGAATTGAATTTCCCAGTAAATCCTAACACCATATTATATAAGGGTATAGGTGTGTGTAGCCCTCTTCTCAAGCATTTACGGCATAGCTTTGCTCATGCTTGTATTGAACGAGATGGGGAGTATTATATAATAAACTCTCAGGTGAATTCTAAATGCCAGATTTGTGGCAAGGTGAAAAGAACAGACTTGATGAATTTGGTTAATGGAATATTATCTACAAAAAAAGAAAATAATAAAAAATAGAGGAATGAGAAATTTTACTTTAAAAGGACTGTTTTTGGCAGTAGTGTTTATGGTATTAGGCAGCTTGTCAATTCAAGCTGCTGATGGTGATTTGATTACAAAGCAAATCACTATCAAATTGGAAGAGGCAGGAACTTTGCCAAGTAAGATTGGGGATACAAAGAAATATAAGATTACCAATCTTAAGATTATGGGTGAGATTAATGGCACTGATCTTTGTTTCATACGCGAAATGGCGGGAAGTGACCGTGAAGGATGGCGCACTGAGGGTAAGTTGGCGACTTTGGATCTCTCAGGGGCTAAAATAGTGCGGGGAGGAGGTATTTATTATAATAGTGTTAATTGTTATACATCGGATGATGTCATCGGTAATTATGCATTTTCTGGTTGCCGCAGCTTGACCAGCCTCATCCTTCCTTCCAATGTTACTTCGATAGGCTATTCTGCTTTTTATGGTTGCATCCGCTTGACCAGTCTCACCCTTCCTTCCAGTGTCACCTCGATAGGTAGTTCTGCTTTTGAAGGTTGCCGCAGCTTGACCAGCCTCATCCTTCCTTCCAGTGTCACCGAGATAGGTAGTTCTGCTTTTTATGGTTGCAGCGGCTTGACCAGTCTCACCCTTCCTTCCAGTGTCACCTCAATAGGTTGGGCTACTTTTTCTGGTTGCAGCGGCTTGACCAGTCTCACCCTTCCTTCCAGTGTCACCTCGATAGATGGTCGTGCTTTTTATGGTTGCAGCAGCTTGTTCGGCCTCACCCTTCCTTCCAGTGTCACCTCGATAGGTAGTTCTGCTTTTGAAGCTTGCTACGGCTTGTTCAGCCTCACCCTTCCTTCCAGTGTCACCGAGATAGGTGAGTCTGCTTTTAGAGGTTGCAGCAGCTTGTTCAGCCTCACCCTTCCTTCCAGTGTCACCGAGATAGGTGAGTCTGCTTTTAGAGGTTGCAGCGGCTTGACCAGCCTCACCCTTCCTTCCAGTGTTACTTCAATAGGTAAATCAGCTTTTGAAGGTTGCAGCGGCTTGACTAGCATATATGTAAGTTGGGAATCTCCTTTATCAATTGATGCTTCTACTTTTAAGGATGCAAATACGGGAAAATGCATCTTGTATGTTCCAAAAGGGACTTATGATGATTATTGGCTTTCAAATTGGGGTATATTTGAAAATATCGTAGAGTATGATGCAACTGGCATCGATCATATTACGACATCTGGCGAAGCCAAGGAAATCTCTCGCTATGCTGCGGATGGTCAGCGATTGGAAGTGCCTGCCAAGGGCTTGAACATCGTGAAGTATAGCGATGGCTCCGTGAAGAAAGTTGTTGTTCAATAGCCTTGGTTATAGATGCAATATAATATTTTGGGGTTCGCTACTACTCAACATTGTGGGTAAGTATGCTTATTGGAGATTTCTTATTGGAGATAATAGATAAGATTTTAGAATGATCAAGAGCGGAAGAACAACTGGGGGTTAACAGAGTTAACAGTTAACAGTTGTTTTTCCGCTCTTTCTTTGTTTAAATTCCTTTAAAAAATCCGTGTAATTCCGATAAAACTTGGTGAAATCGTGTAAAAAGCGTATATTTGTGACCGAAAACTGTGTCATGACACAAAAAAACGTCATAGGATTATGTATTTTGAACGTAAAGCATACTTGAAAGAACTCATCTCGGCAGAAGGCAATGGGATGATAAAGATTATCACCGGCATTCGCCGTTGTGGTAAATCCTTCCTTCTCTTCAACATCTTTTGTAAGCATTTGCTTGAAAGAGGTGTTGCGGAAGATCATATCATACAAGTAAATCTTGAAGACCGCAGAAACAAGAAACTTCGTGACCCTGATGCTTTGCTGGAGCATATAGATGCTCAGATGAAAGATAAGGATAGGTATTATATTCTCTTGGATGAGGTTCAGATGGTGAAGGAGTTTGAAGATGTGCTCAACTCTTATCTCCATGTGGAAAATGCCGAAGTGTATGTTACTGGTTCCAATGCCCGATTCTTATCGAAGGATGTGATAACTGAGTTTCGTGGTCGAGGTTGGGAAATCCGAATCCATCCGTTGAGTTTTTCTGAATATTATGAAGTGGTAGGAGGAGAGGAGCGTCAAGCCCTGGAAACCTATTATCTTTATGGTGGATTGCCTGCTGTGGCGCAGATAGAAACTCCTGAAGCGAAACAGAATTATCTTCGTGAGATTTATGAGACGGTTTATCTGAAGGATGTTTTGGAGCGTAATCGCCTGAAGAATTCTGATGGAATGCGCGAGTTGGTGCGCCTTCTGGCTTCTACGATTGGTTCCTGTACAAATGTGCAGAGAATTTCTAATACGTTCAAATCTGTTGGAGGAGTGGAAATCGGTACTAAAACTATTGGCAGGTATCTGGAGAACCTGCAGGATTCCTTCATCATTAGCGAGGCTTTGCGCTATGATGTGAAAGGTCGCAAATACATAGGTGCTGGTACCAAGTATTACTTCGAGGACATCGGTATAAGAAATGCCGTGGTAGATTTCCGGCAGATAGAATACACTCATATTATGGAGAATGTTATCTATAACGAGCTTCGCAAACAAGGCTATGGTGTGGATGGCGGTGTAGTGGTGAGCTTCAAACGGGATGAAAATGGCAAATTGCAGCGTAGGAATCTTGAGATAGATTTCGTGGTGAACCGTCATGATGAACGCCTCTATATCCAGTCGGCTTACGCCTTGCCGGATAAGGAGAAGGTAGATCAGGAGCAGGCTTCTCTTTTGAATGTAAACGATGGCTTCCGCAAACTGATTATCGTAGGGGATAGGTATCGTTCGGGTTATAATGAAGAAGGCATTCTGATGATGAGTCTCTCCGATTTTCTCTTGGGGAAGAGCTAGATTGTCTTGAAGAAATATCAAGAGCGGAAGAACAACTGGGGTTAACAGAGTAAACAGTTAACAGTTGTTTTTCCGCTCTTTCTTTTGTTTCTGAGTATTTCGTTTATAGGTTTCTATTCCTTCCTTAATATCAAAAATGTGCAAGTTTGCCACTTTTTGATATGAGAAATGTGCAAGTTTGCCGAAAAATCATATTAATGGGAATTTTCAACTATCGCCTTTAACTCTTCCAGGTTATCCGCTACTTCTATCGCATCTCGCCAATCGCCACGAATCATGCTTTTCTCTGCCATGTCATCCAATAGGGCGATGGTTGAGTTCCAGAAGCCTTTCATGTTGTAGAGAATCACCATTTTGTGATGGTATCCGATGGTGTGGGCGGCGGCGATGGTGAAGATTTCATCCAGGGTGCCGACGCCGCCAGGAAGGGCTACGAAGATGTCGCTCTGGGCAAGCATCAGGTCCTTGCGGTCGCTGAGATTATCACACGGAATCTCGATGTCGAGGTCAGGGAAGGTTCTGCCGCCTCGCTCTACAAGCGTAGGAACCACACCGATGGTTCTGCCGCCATTCGCCTTCACTGCCTTGCCGATGCAATCCATCAGACCGGAGTTGCAGCCGCCGAAAACCAGGTCGTGGCCGTTCTCAGCCATCCACTTTCCCATCTCTTCTGTCAATGTGAAGAAGTCGGGGTCGATATTCTTATTTGCTGAACAAAAAACTGCTATTTTCATATTGCTTTATCTTCTATTTGATGATGTTTTATCTGTTGTTATGAATGTTTTATTCGTTATTTATAAATGTTTTAGGCAAAGGTACGCAAAAATATCGAGATTATTGGGCTCTTTTTGAGGATAATTTCTTAATTTTGCAAACAATAACTAATCTTATAAACAGGAAGAAAGATTTCTAACAAAACAAGACAAGAGAATGAAAAGGATTATCACATATAGTATCATCGCATTGTTGCAGGCATCGGTGGCGCTTGCTCAGACCTCTGTGTCGCTTGCAAAAACCTCTTCGAAGCCGAAGCTTCAGAAGCGGGAGAAGTATGAATGGCAGGGAGAGATTCCTACCTATGTAGAAACGCTGAAGAAGGAACTGACCTATCCGATGGCTTGGGGAAACAGTCCTATCAGGAACTTCAAGAAGTGGAAGAAGGCGGCAAGGGCGAAAGTGTTTGAATGCATGATGACGCCTCCGAAAGCGGCTGCGGCTTGGAATATGGAAGTATTGGGCGAGGAACAGAGAAACGGATATAAGGCGCAGAAAATCGCCTTTAATATCAATGCCTATTCCCGAATTACGGCTTATCTCCTGATTCCGGATGGCAAGGGACCATTCCCAACAGTCAATGCGCTTCATGATCATGGTGCTCATCTCTTTATCGGAAAGGAGAAGATGATTCGCCCTTTCTTTACTCCGGAAGAAAAAGATTCCCCTACGAAGCAAGCGCTCTGTCAGGAGATCTTGGATGATGCGGATGCGTGGGCAAGGCAGCTTTATGATAATCAGTACGTGGGCGATTATCTGGCGAAACATGGCTACGTAGTCTTTTCGGCAGATGCTCCGATGTGGGGAGAAAGAGGCCGGAAGGAGGGCGTGGATAGAAACAAATACGACCTGATAGCCGGCAACATGATGATGCTGGGTAGAGACCTCTCTGCCTTCATGACTTACGATGATATTTCCAGTACCGAGTTCCTGGCTTCGCTGCCGATGGTGGATGCGAAGCGTATCGGATGCGTGGGGTGTTCGATGGGAGCCTATCGCTCGTGGATGCTCTCTGCCTTATCGGATAGAATCAAGGCGGGTGCTTCTATCTGTTGGATGATTACTACGGACGCTCAGCTTACCCGGAGATTCGGAAGAAAGGAGAATGGCGGTTTTGCGAATTGCATTCCGGGTCTTCGCCAGTATCTCGACTATCCTCACATCGCCTCCCTCGCCTGCCCGAAACCGATGCTTTTCATCAATGGCACAAAAGATAAGCTCTTCCCCGTATCTGGTGTAAAGGATGCTTTCGCCGAAATGCATCAGGTTTGGAAGAGTCAAGGAGTTGATAATCTGCTGGATACGGAGCTTTGGGAAATCCCTCATTCCTGCGGACTGAAGGCACAGGAGAAAATGCTGGAGTTTCTGGATAAGAAT
>CDZG01008038.1_pt1 | contig 16834 bp, 10 predicted proteins | sample 557741 | NCBI WGS metagenome assembly CDZG01 (sample SAMEA3182086, study PRJEB8094) | gut metagenome | biome: human; feature: gut; material: Stool; isolation source: human stools | place: Canada | collected 2013-01-21
CGCCCCACGCCACGATGAAGGGCATCCGGATACCGCCCTCGCGCAACGACGACTTGCCCCAGCCCTTGCCGCTGCGGAACGGGTGGGCGCTGTCGAACCACTCGCTCGACGAGCAGGAGTTCGACGCCGGGCCGTTGTCGCTCGTAATGACGATTACCGTATTTTCCCAGATGCCGAGCCGTTTGAGTTCGGCGACCAGCCCGCCTATCTGGCGGTCGAAGTAGGTGATCATCGCGGCATAGGTCGCCCGCGGCCACCGCGAGGGGAAATAACCCTTGCCCTCGATGGGTTGTTCGTCGCCGAATTTACGCACGTAGTACTGTACGTCGGCATCGGGCGCCTGCATCGGGCTGTGGGGGATCGGCGTCGTCCACATCAGGAAGAACGGCCGCTCCTTGTTGGCATTCACGAATTCGAGCACCTGGTCGTACATGGCGTCGGGGCTGTATGTGCGCTGCGTGTATTTGTCGTAGCTGCGCGGGTCGTAGGGGTCGGCCCCTGCGTCGAGCGGCGTGCCCGGCGGCAGCAGTTCGTTGTCGAGGTAGACGCGCCGGTCGTTTTGCCACAGGAAGGGCGGGTAGTAGGTGTGCGCCTGTCGCTGGCAAATGCAGCCGTAATAGGTGCCGAAGCCCATTTTATTGGGCGTACCCTCCGTCGCGGGGCCTCCGACGCCCCATTTGCCGATCATGGCCGTGGCGTATCCGGCCTGCTGCATGACCGAGCCGAGCGTCGGGGTGCCGGCTTCGAGCGGAGCCTGTCCTTCGAGCGTCGAATCGCGCAGCATTGCCTCGTGGTTCCAGACGTCGCCCCGCCATTCCATCTCGTCGTTGGCGCGGATCTGAGCATGGCCGGCGTGACGCCCCGTCAGCAGGCCGCAGCGTGCCGGCGAAGAGAGCGGTGCCGCAGAGTACATGTCCGTGAAGCGGATGCCGAGTTCGCTCAGGGCGTCGATGTTGGGGGTCTCGATCTTTTGCTGTCCGTAGCAACCGAAGTCGCCGTAGCCTGCGTCGTCCATCAGGATGAAGATCACGTTGGGGCGCGGAGCCGGGTTTTCCGTACACCCCGCTGCGGCCAGTGCGGGAATGGCCGTCAGCAATGTCCGGGGGATTGATGTTTTCATGGATTGCTTTTTGGGTTGTTTTTTTGCTGTTAGATGCAAAAATAATAAAATAAGAATAAAAAAAAGATCGCAAAAAAGAAAGTTTTTTGCGGTCTATCTCTGGTCGAAGAAACTCCCCTTTGTTTATCGGGGCGGTCGGGGAGGGGTGTTTTCGGGCGGTGATCGGCTGCCCTGTTCCCCTTGGTGTTTCAGGATTTTGCAGGGCCGGGTACGAAAAAGCCCCTGCCGCGGCAGGGGCTTTTGGGTGATATGTCGTGGCCGCTTTAGCGGTCGCCGAGGCAGCGGTGCGCCCGGTGGAGCTGGAGCGAGAGCGAACAGGCGGCGACCCCGGCGAAGAGCAGCGAGATGCCGACCCATACGATGACGGCCGTGGTGCCGAATACGAGCGGCTGGAAAAGAATCCAGAGCGAACAGAGCAGCAGCAGGATGCCGCTGAAAATTGTCCAGCCCGACCCGGCGATCTGCATGGCGCCCATGTCGCTGCCGAGCCCGATGGCACCGAACGCACGCAGCATGAGCCAGAACCCGAGGAATATCGGGAGCGTAGCGGCCGAAAGCGCGACGTTGAAGATCAGGATGATGCCCAGCACGATCTCGATGATGCCGCCCGCCAGCATCCAGCCGCGTCCGGTGATGAAATGTTTGTTGACTGACGAGAGTACGACTTCGAGGATGCCCGAAATCAGCATCAGCCACCCGAACAGGAGCGACATGCCCAGGTAACTTTGTGTGGGGTAGACGAATACGAGGATGCCGACTACGAACAGGGCGATGCCGATGATAAGCAGCAGCCACCAATAGCGCACGGCGCGTTTCGAATTTTCGATCAGGGTTGAAAAATTTTCCATAGCATACGGATTTTCCCTTCCTTAAAGCAATTTACATACCAGAGTTCCCGACGGTTCGATCGGCGGACGGTTGGTCTGGTATGTACGCCGTATATTCCTTTCGCAGCAGGCGGGCGCCTGTCTGCGGGGCTGGGCGTTCTGCCCTGCGGGCGGCCGGGAAATAGGAATGCCCGTTACCGGCCGGAATGCCGGGCTCCGGTTTTCAGGTTCAGGGTATGGGAATGGCTGCGGGTGCATCCCGCAACGGGACTACTTCGCCGATCTGGGGGCGCAGTACATGCAGTGCGGTGTCTGCGGCCAGTGCCGCTTCGGTCGCCAGCGGTTCGTCCCAGCGGTGTTTGGCGAGGGCGAACTTGGAGTGGTGGACGGTCATGACCTGCTGGGCACCCAGCTCTTTGGCCGCCCGGGAAAGTTGGTCGGGCATCGTGTGGATGTATTTCCATGCTTCGTTGTACTGTCCGTTTTCGAGGATCGCCAGGTCGATGGCGGGGAACTGCCGGCCGATCTGCGCGAAATGGCTGCCGTAACCGCCGTCGCCGCCCATGTAGACCTGCCGTGCAGGGGTTTCCAGCAGGAACGATGCCCACAACGTCCGGTTGGGATTGAGTCCGCGTCCCGAAAAGTGCCGCGACGGCAGGCAGTGCACCGCGAACCCGTCGCCGAGCGCAGCCGTTTCGAGCCAGTCGAGTTCGATGATTTTCTCCGGGTCAAACCCCCAGTATTCGAAATGCTCTCCGACGCCGAGCGGACAGACGACCTTCCCGATCCGGGATTTGAGTTCGGTGACCGTGCGGTAGTCGAGGTGATCCCAGTGGTCATGCGTGATGACGAGCAAATCCACGTCGGGCATGTCGCCTGGACGGTAGATGTCGGTGCCCTTGAAAGGCCTGTTGAGGAAGGAGAACGGTGCGGCGGCCCGGAATACGGGGTCGACGAGCACACGCCGCCTTTCGGCCTGGAGCAGGTAGGAGGAGTGCCCGAACCACACCAGCAGGTTGCTGTCCCGATCCAGTGCGCGCAGGTCGGTCTTGAGGGCCGGGACGGCCGCGTCGGGGCGCAACCCCTCCTTTTTGCGGAACAGGAATTCGAGCAGGCCCCGCAGGCGGCTTTTGTCGCCCGTCATCATCGGGCTTGCTTCCAGGTTGCGGAACTGCCCGTCGCGGTAGTTCGGCGATTGCAGGATGCGTTCGAGCCGGCTGCCCCGCGGCAGGCGTCCGAAGGCCGGGAGGTTGAGGATTATCAGGCCGGCGATCGCGGCGGCGAGTATTATTCCTGTCAGGATTCCCATTGTGCGTCTTATTTTCGTGCTGGACATATCGTTTCCCACTGGTTGTACGGTGCAAAGATACCGTTTCCTGCGGAATTGCGGTTATACGGATTACGGTTTGGGTTACCATAATCCCCGAAATCTTTGCCGGCACCCGGAGGGCATCCTGGAAATGCCCCGCTGCATTTTGTCGTGCAAAGGGGAATTCCGGGCTGTTTTGAATGCCGGATAGTCGGAATAGTTGCTAAAATTTCCATTTATTATACGATTTATATGCCAATTTTTATAATTTTGTACTTAATTGTTCCATAATAGTGATGCCTTTTACGTATTGTCTGAGAAAATTGTGGCCGCTGCACAGGGGATGGAAGTGCATGGCGGCCCTGCTTGCCTGCCTGTGCCTGTTGCCGGACATGGCGGCGCATGCCCAGTCCCCGCCCCGGAAGGTGGTTGTCAACGGCCGTGTCGCCGATGAATCGGGCGATCCCGTCGCCGGGGCTACCATTGTCGAACGGGGTACCTCGAACGGGGTCGCGACCCTTTCCGAAGGCGAATTCTCGATCGCCGTCCTGCCCGGTGCCGTGCTCGATGTCTCGTGTCTGGGGTATATCGACCAGAGTATCGGGACGGGAACCCGTACCGAATTCGAAATCGTGTTGCAGGAGGATGTGAAGGCGATCGCCGAGGTGATCGTGACGGCGCTGGGGCTCGAACGCAACTATGCCGACCTGACCTATTCGGCCGATAAGATCAGGGGGGCGCAGCTCACGGCGGTGAAGGATCCCAACTTGATCCTGTCGCTTTCGGGCAAGTCGGCCGGCGTGCAGGTGAACAAGAACTCCTCGGGTGCGGGCGCTTCGGCCAAGGTAAGCATCCGCGGCGTGCGGTCGGTCGCCAGCGACAACCAGCCGCTCTATGTGGTCGACGGTATGCCCATTCTCAATTCGACCCCCGAGCAGGCCTACTCGGCCATAGGCGGTGTGGCCGATGCCGGGAACCGCGATGGCGGCGACGGCATTTCGAACCTCAACGCCGAGGATATCGAGAGCGTCTCGATCCTCAAGGGTGCCCCGGCCGCCGCCTTGTACGGCAGTCAGGCCGCCAACGGCGTGATCCTCATTACGACCAAAAAGGGCAATGCCCGCAAACAGCAACCCGTGACGTTCACTTCGAACCTTACGCTCCAGTCCCCCTTCAGCCTGCCTGCGTTCCAGAACCGTTACGGGGTGAGCGACGGGGTGGAAAGCTGGGGCGCCCGTGCGCGGATGAAGACCTACGACAATGCGGGCGATTTTTTCCGGACGGGGATCACGGCGATGAATGCGGTCTCGGTTTCCTCCGGGTCGGAACAGGTGCAGAACTATTTTTCCTATGCCAATACGGCCGAGCGGGGAATCACGGGTTCGAACCGCTTGATGCGCCATAACTTCAACCTGCGCACCACGACCGGGCTTTTCCGGCAACGGCTCAAGCTCGACGGGAATATCAGCTTCATGCGCCAGGTGGTCGAGGACAAACCCGTGCCGGGCGGTTTCTATATGAACCCGCTGGTCGGGCTTTACCGCTTCCCCCGCGGGGTGGACATCACGCCTTACCGGGAGCATTTCGAGGTCTATGACGCCGGCCGCAAACTCAATGTCCAGGATTGGATCGCCCCGAGCGACGATTTCGAGCAGAACCCCTACTGGGTCGTCAACCGCATCCGCAGCAGGAGCCTGCGCAACCGGGTCATGGCCTCGTTTACCGCCGATTGGAAGGTGAACGGCTGGCTGCGGCTCAAGGCGCGCGGCAATGTGGACTATGTGAATGACAAGGTGCGGCAGAAATTCTATGCTTCGACGGCGCCTGCGCTGGCCGGTGCCAACGGGCGCTATATCGAGAGCAGCTACTCGGAAACCCTGTTCAACGGCGAGGTGCTGGCGATGTTCGACAAACGCCTCTCCCCGGACTGGGAGTTCAGCGCGACCGCAGGTGCGGGGCTGAACGACCGGACGGTCAATTCGCTGCGTATAGATTCCAAGACGGCGTCGCTCTATTTCCCCAACGTGTTCAACGTCGCCAATATCGTCATGAACGGTTCGGCCTATGTCGACGAACAGATCGATGCGCGGCGCCAGACGCAGTCGCTTTTCGCCACGGCGTCGTTCAAGTATGCCGGAAGCCTCAATTTCGAAGTCACGGGACGCAACGACTGGGCATCGACGCTCGCCTACACCTCGCACGAAGGCAGCGGGTTCTTCTATTATTCGGCTGGCGCATCGTGGGTGATCGGCAAGATGTTCGAACTGCCCCGGTGGATTTCGTTCGCCAAGGTGCGCCTGACATGGAGCCGCGTGGGGAACGACATCCCCATGTTCATCACCAATCCTAAGTCGCACGTCACGGCCGGAGGGGGCATCAATGCCGCCGACGCCGCCCCCGGCACCGACCTCAAGCCGGAGATGACCAACGCCCTCGAGGCGGGGCTCGAATGGCGGTTCCTCGACGACAGGCTGGGCATCAACCTGACCTACTACAAGACCAATACGCACAACCAGTTCTTCAAGCTTCCGGCCCTTTCGGGCGAGGCGTACGCCTACCGTTACGAGAATGCGGGCAATATCGAGAACCAGGGCGTCGAGGTGTCGCTGAACGCTTACCCGGTTTACGGAGGTGCGCTGACGTGGCAGTCGACGGTGAACTTCGCACATAACAGGAACCGCGTGATAAAACTCCATGACGAGCTGCGCGAATATGTCTACGGTCCGTCGAGTTTTTCATCGTCTTATGCCATGAAACTCGTCGAGGGCGGTTCGATCGGCGATATTTACGGGCGGGCGTTCGAGCGCGACGCAATGGGGAGGATCGTCTACGAGGCCGAAGGCGATTCCGCCGGGTTGCCCCGCACCGTGGGCGACGGCAATACGGTGAAGGTCGGCAATGCCAATCCCGTGTTCTCGCTCTCCTGGGGCAACACGTTCTCCTATAAGGGCATGTCGCTGTCCGTGCTGCTGGACTGCCGCTATGGCGGACGGCTCCTGTCGCAGACGATGGCCGACCTGGATTCCTACGGGGTGTCGGCCGCAACGGCCGATGCCCGCGACCGGGGCTGCGTGATGCTCGAAGGGCAGCGGATCGACGACGTGAAGGGTTTTTACAAACTGGTCGGCGGCCGCGCAGGTGTGACCGAGTATTACATGTACGATGCGACGAACATCCGGCTCCGCGAACTGGCGGTGTCCTATGCGCTGCCGCAGCGTCTGATGCGCCGTACGCGGGTATTCAGCGGCATGACCGTGTCGCTGGTGGCGCGCAACCTCTTCTTTATCTACAATGCCGCGCCGTTCGATCCCGACCTCGTCCTTTCGACGGGCAACGACAACCAGGGGATCGACGTCTACGGCATGCCGACCGTACGGAGCATCGGCTTCAACATAAAACTGGAGTTCTGAGAATCATGAAGCGCTTTTACATATATCTGTTCGCCGCATTTTGCACAGTCTTTTTGGGTGCCTGCACGGGGAATTTCCGGGATATGAACGACGACCTCTCGGGGATTTCGGACGGGGATCTCGAGGCCGACGACAACGGCTTCGGATACCGCCTGCAGATCGTTCAGCAGGGGATTTATTTCAACTACGATTTCGGCAAGGGCAAGAACTGGCCGTTCCAGATGACGCAGAACCTCAATGCGGATATGTTCTCGGGCTATATGCACGATCCCAAACCGTTGCAGGGCGGCAGCCACAACTCCGATTACAACCTGCAGGACGGTTGGAACAGCGCCATGTGGCAGTTTACCTATTCCTACGTCATGCCCCAGATTTACCGGCTGGAACAGACGGCACGCGAGAAGATGCCGCCGTTCTATGCCATAACGAAGATACTCAAAGTCCTGGCCATGCACCGCGTGACGGACTACTACGGGCCGGTGATATACAGCCATTTCGCCGACCGCGGCAGCGAATACGTGCCCGACAGCCAGCAACAGGTCTACGGCTGCTTCTTCGACGACCTGGACGAGGCGGCGGACATTCTGGCGGCCTGGGTCGAGGAGCAGCCCGAGGCCGGCGAGTTTTCCAGGTTCGACCTGCTGCTCGACGGCAGCTATACGGCCTGGCTCCGTTTTGCCAACTCCCTGCGCATGCGCCTTGCCGTGCGTATCGCCGTTGCCGCGCCCGAAAAGGCCCGTGCGGAATTCCGGAAGGCGGCGCAGGCGGCCGGAGGGGTGATCGAGACCAGTATGGAGAATGCCGCCGTGAAGACCTCGGGCACCTATTCCAATCCGTTGGGCGAGATCAACCTGAACTGGAACGAGGCCGCCCTGAACGCTTCGATGGAATCCGTACTGACCGGGTACGGGGATCCGCGGCTGGAGAAGTTTTTCAAGCCCTGCGGCAGCGACGTGGTCATTGCCGGCGATGCGGGCGACGGGACGGTCGTCCTGAAGGGGCAATACCATGGAATCCGTCAGGGGACGGGTTTTTCGCATAATTATTACGCGGCATTTTCCCGCCTTACGGTGGATACGGATACCGATGCCGTCCTGATGACGGCGGCCGAGGTGTGGTTCCTGCGTGCCGAAGCGGCATTGCGCGGCTGGACGGACGAAGATGCGGAGCGCTGTTACCGCAACGGCGTTGCGGCATCGTTCGCGCAATGGCAGCTGTCCGGGGCCGAAAGCTACCTGGGGAGCGACGCCATGGCCGCCGATTACCACGATCCGGTAGATCCGGGGAACGACATTGCCGCCCGGTGCCGCGTGTCGCCCCGCTGGGATGCGACGGCGGACGACGAACTGAAGCTCGAGCGGATCATCACCCAGAAGTGGATCGCCATGTATCCCGAAGGGTGCGAGGCCTGGGCCGAACAGCGGCGGACGGGATATCCGCGCCTGTTCCCCGTACGTCTGAACCATAGCAAGGGCTATATAGATACCGAAACGATGATCCGCCGGCTGCCGTTCCCGGCTGCGCTGGCGACGTCCGATCCCGAGCAGTATGCGTCGCTCGTCGCGGAACTCGGTGGCGAAGACCACGGGGGGACGCGCCTGTGGTGGGACGCGGGGCGTAATTTCTGATCCGGAAGCCCCGGACTGTTTTGCCCGGGCGTTGCGTCGTGCGGCGGTTGTCAGAATTTCCAGCTTGCGCCCAGCAGGATATTGCGCGGGCGGATGGCATAGCGGTAGGAGCTCGAGCTTACTCCGTCGAAGGTCGTATAGGCGTATTCTTCGCGGCCGAAAAGGTTTGCGGCGGTCGCCGTAGCTTCCCATTTCCCGTTTATTTTCCAGCGCAGCGATGCGTCGGCCAGTAGCAGGTGCTTGCTCCGGTCGGCCGAAAGCTGCGAGTAATAGTGCTCCGCCGTGAATTGGATCACCCATTTCTTCGACGGTACGAGGTTTACGGTCAGCCGCTGGTTGAAATCGTGCCGCCCGTCGGGCTCCCGGCCGCGGATGGAGAGTGTCGTATAGCGGTATTCCAGCCGGTATTCGGTGTTTACCCAGGCGGCGAACCGGAAGTTGAAACGCGGCGCGACGGTCAGGGTGGAATTTTCATAGGAGGTCGGCACCTCTTCCAGCAGCAGTTCCGTGCCGCTGAGGTTGTAGCCGACGTTCAGGCCTGCCTGACCGTTGAGGGCGTCGATATTCTGGCTGACGTCGCCCGACAGGTACCATGACCGCACGCGGTTCGAGCTGTGCACGTAGTAGTTTACGATATAGTCGCCGTCGAAGCGCTGCGCAGGCAGGAACGGCAGGTCGTTCCATGAACGTACCGCGAGCAGGCTGGCGAAGAACCCGCCGATCGGGTTCTTGTAGGCGATGCCTGCCGAGAGGCTGCGTTGCAGCGCTTGCCGGTATTCGTTTACGCCGCAGAGCACCGAACGGTAGTTGCGCAGGACGGCGCCGTTGCCTGTGCGGCTGTCGTCCGCCGCGTCGCGGCCGACCGTACCCGATGCCGAAAGCGAAAGGTGTTCCGTGGGGCTCCATTTCACCGCGAAGCGGGGCTTCCAGGTGAAAATGCCCGCCGGGGTTCGGCTGCCGTCGATCCTGTCGTGCAGTCCATAGCGGCGGTAACCTGCCGGCAGGTCGAGCGTCAGCCGCAGCCGCTGCGAGCGGTAGGTGATGCCCGGCTGGAGGTAGACGCCCGCGTAGCCGGCCGAAAGGTCGTTCGCGGTGCCTGTCCCGAGCCCGGTGCCCGTCAGGTCTGTTACGAGCCCCCGGAAGAGTGCCGAAACCCCGCCTTTGAATGCGAAGGCGAACCGCCCGGCCTGTGTGCCGAATGCCGCGTTGTGGTTCATGTAAAAAGCGCGGTCGGCGATCGTCTGCCGCTGGTTGCCCGTTTCGCGCACCACATCGAGGGACTGGGGGCGGGTAAGGTATTTCAGGTAGGAGGTGACGGTGAGCGAACGTGTGCCGGTGCGCCGGATATATTTCAGGTCGTTTTCGATGCCGTAGGCCGGGGCCTCGGCACGCTGGCGGTTGGGGTAGCTGCCCGAGAGCACGGCACGGAGGTCGTTCCATGCCAGCGAAGCTTCGAGTTTTTCCAGCATGTAGAACCGCTCGGTGTTGGCTTTCAGTGCGATGCGTGCCGAAAGCTGTTGCCGGCACGAAGCGGCCGACTCCTGCTCGGTGTCCACGCGCGTGCCGTCCGCCAGGTACCAGCTTTGCCGGGCGGCGCGATCCGAGGCCAGGCGGTCGTAACCCCAAGTGAGCGAGCTGCTGAGCTGGTAGTCCTCGGAGAGTTTGCGCAGGTTGTTCAGACTGGCCATGTGCGAGCGGTTGAAGCGCGTGCGTGTATCGTCGAGCGGCGCGGACGAAGTGCCGACCGAAAGGTGTGCGGCGGGATTGTAGTCGTTGGCTCCGCCGTTGAGGATGTCCTCGACCGAAAGCCGTTCGGTCTCGGCCGAGGGGTTTTGCCCCGTGTTGTCGGTTTTGAGGTTGACCATCGACTGCCCCCTGGCACCGATGCGCATGGCGAAGAGTGCGCCGTTCCACAACGCCGGCGACCAGCCCGCACCGCCGCGCAGCGTCCCCGTCCATCGGGCTTTGGCATGCGGCTTCAGCCGGAGGTTGATGGCTGCGCGGTCGCTGAATACGATGTCCTTGAGCGCCTTGATCGGCTGGTGGTTCTCCATCACTTCGACGCTCGCCACGTCCTGCGGCGCGATGTTGTTGGTCGCCTGTCCGTAACGGCCGTCGAGCATGTCCAGCCCTTCGATGTAAAAGTTGTTGATCGGCTGGCCGTTGTAGCGTATCTCGCCCGATTTCGCCACCTCGATGCCCGGCATCTTGCGCAGTACGTCGGCGATCGAGCGGTCTTGCGCCTCGGTGAAGCGCGACACGTTGTAGCTTACGGTGTCGCCCCGGAAGCTCAGCCGCGGGGCGCGGATCGTCACCTCGCGGATATCGGTCGTCTCGGGCGTCAGCAGCACGAGCATCCGCCCGGCGTTGGCCGGAACCGACTGCCGGCGGTAGCCCATCGTCGAGAAGTCGAGCTGCGCGGTTGTCCCGCCCCCGCGCGGCCTGAGCACGAAATCGCCCGAGGCCGAGGTCGTCGTGTAACCCAGCGGCTTGCCCAGGGAGTCCCGCGCCGTGACGATGGCCCCGGCGACGGCCGCCCCGTCCTCCTTGTCGGCTACGTGGCCCGTATACTCCTGGGCCTGGGCGGCGATTGCGTCCAGCAACCAAAGCAGGGTCAGCAGGTACTTCATCGCGCCGCGGGGTTATTCTGTTTCCAGCGGATTGTATTCGCGGAGCAGGTCGGCACCCTCGCGCGGCGTCCCGTCCTCGTTCCTTACCGTGATCCTGATGTTCGAATTGGCCTGCATGTAGCCGATCGGGTCGGTCATGAATTTGCGCTCGGTGGCCAGGAATTTTTTGCGCGAAGTTTTCAGGTAGTTCAGGTCGGCCATCGTCACCGGGACTTCGGCGCGGCGGATCCCGGTCGCCTCGAAGCGGATGATGCCCCCGTCGTCGCCCGTGTCGTTCACGGACAGGATCAGTCCGGGCAGCCCGTGGAATTTCCAGGGGCCGGTGGCGAGCGGGAGCTCCTCGGTGTACCAGGCTTCGTAATCGCGCCCGCGGAAGCGGCAGGTCGCGCGGCGGCAACCGTAACCGATGAATTCGCGCGTCCCGTCGCGGAGCGTCCACTCGATTTCGGGCAGCGGCTCGGTGTAGAGCATGTTGTCGCGCGAGATTTTGTCGGTGCAGGTCAGTTCGCCTGCGGGGTAGTTCTGGAATACGACAGCTTCCAGGCCGCCCTTGAAGTTGCCCACGTTGGCCAGCACCTGCTCGGTCGGGGTGATGCGCAGCAGCGAGTCCCGCTGGAGCGTCTTGTAGGAGAAGAATTTCGTAACCTTCCCTCCGGCCTGCAACAGCAGCAGGTCTTGCATCGGCTCCTTGCTGTCGGGGCGCCGCAGCCACTCCATGCGGTAGCTCACTTCGAGCGTGGCGGTGTCCAGCACGGTCTGCCGTACGCTGCCCGTTTCGAGGGCCTGTGCCCCGCCGTCGGTCGAGTAGGAGATGACGGTCTGCGCCCGTCCTGCGGTTGCGGCGGCCAGCGCAGCGGCGATGATAAGGAAGGTGAGTTTTGTTTTCATGGCTTCGGTGTGTTGGTTTACGGTGCAATATTACCCCGAAAAACGAAGGGCGATGGTTAACGCCGCGTTAAGAAGTGTTAAATAATGTTAACGCCGGCGGCAGGAGTGTTTTTATTCGTATTTTTGTGGTATAAACCCCTCGGCCGTGGATAAGAACCGTTTCAGAAATATCTCGTTCTGCGCGATCGGCGCCCTGCTGGCGCTGGCCTTCGTGCAGGCGTGGAGCTTGTGGCGGATGTATGCCGACCGAGCGGAGGAGTTTTCGCGTAAGGTGACCCTCGCTATGAACCGCGCGGCGTACGACGACCTGCTGATGGGCAACCGGCGCCGGACGTCGCAGACCCGGACGTCGGTCGTGACGACGGGCAATATCGACTCCGTTAAGCTGGATATGATCGACACGATCTCTGTGAAAAGCCTTGGGGCGGCCGGCAAGGTGCTTTCCATCCGGTCGAAGGTCGACACGCTGCGGACGAATATCGCCCTGCGCCGCGGCGACAAGACCCGTTATATCTACCAGGAGGTGCGCATGCCTTCGTTCACGGCGCTCCAGTTCAACCTGTCCCGCTACGACTCCCTGCTGACGCGTTACCTGGCCGATTCCGGCATCGGCCTGCCACACAGTGTCGACGTGATCCGGGGCGGGGACGACGGGGATGTTACCGAAATCCGGCTCGACAGCCTGGCGGCGCGGCCAGCGGGTGCGGCGCGGGAGGAGGCGGTCATCGCCTCGCAGAAGGACGCTCCGCGGATACGGAACCCGAAGGTGTTCACCTCGCGCGTCACCACGGACGACAAGCTGCTTTTCCGGGTGAAGATCGAAAACCCCCACCGGGAACTGCTGCGCGAGCTGTTCGGCATCATCCTCACCTCGGTGCTCATGCTGCTCGTCGTCGCGTTCGTGGTCATCTACCTGTTGCGGACGCTGTTCCGGCAGAAGACGCTCGAGGAGATGCGGATGGATTTCACGCACAATATCACCCATGAACTGAAGACCCCGATCGCCGTGGCCTATGCGGCCAACGACGCGCTGGAGAATTTCGGGGCGGCCGACGATGGGGTGCGGCGTGCGAAATACCTGGGTGTGATCCGCAGCCAGCTGACGGCTTTGTCGGAGATGGTCGAGCGCATCCTCACCATGTCGCGCGAGGAACGTGAGGATTTCACGCTCCGCCGCGAGCGTATCCCCCTGGCCGGGATGCTCGGGGCGCTGGCCGAGAAGTTCCGGATGCAGGCAGCCAAACCCGCACGGGTCACGGTGGATGTTTCACCCGAAGGGCTGACTGCCTTCGCCGACCGCTTCCACCTCTCGCATGCCCTGGACAACCTGGTCGACAATGCCCTGAAATATTCCGGCGAGGAGGTGCATATCCGCATTTCGGCCGGGCGGGACGGCGGCCGGGTCGTCCTGCGAGTCGCCGACGACGGCATCGGCATTCCGCGTGCCGCGCAGGCGCATATCTTCGATAAGTTTTACCGCGTGCCTACGGGCGACATTCACAATGTCAAGGGCTTCGGCCTCGGGTTGTACTACGTCGGGCTAATCGCCGCCAAACACGGCGGCTCGGTCGCGGTGGAGAGCACCGAGGGGCACGGTACGACCTTCACCCTGATACTTCCGGACGATGGGCGATAAGATCAGACTGCTGCTCGTAGAGGACGAGCAAACCCTCGCGGGGATCATTGCCGATACCCTTTCCGAAAAGGGGTTCGAGGTGACGGTCGCCCATGACGGCGAGGCCGGGTTGCGGGCGTTCCGCGGGTCGCGCCCCGATGTGGTCGTGTCGGATGTCATGATGCCTTGTATGGACGGGTTCACCTTCGTCGGGCGCCTGCGCCGCGAAGCGCCCGGGGTGCCTGTGCTTTTCCTTTCGGCGCGCTCGGCGGCCGAGGACGTGGTGCAGGGATTCGAGACCGGGGGCAACGATTACCTGCGCAAGCCCTTTGCCATGAGCGAGCTGATCGTGCGGGTCAGGGCGCTTGCCGGGCGTGCGGGCGTCGGGAAAGCGCGTACGGAACGTGTGTTCGAACTGGGGCGTATGCGTTTCGACGCCGAGCGCCAGCGGCTCACGTGCGACGGCGTGGTGACGGAACTTTCGGCCCGCGAATCCGAAGTGCTGCAATACCTCTGCCGGAATGCGGGCGAGATCGTGCCGATGAAAACCCTGCTGGTGAATATCTGGGGCGACGATTCGTTTTTCAATGCCCGCAGCCTGCATGTCTTCATCACCCGCCTGCGCCACCGCCTTGCGGCCGACCCGTCGATCCAGCTGGTGAACGTGCGGGGAGTGGGGTATAAGCTGCTGATGCGCTGAGGCGGGGATTGCCGCACTGTATTGAAACCGGAATTTATTCCCTCTCCGGTTGCCTTTTCCGAAGGGATCCGGTTTACGGCAATGCAAATTCTATGACTAAATTTCCAACCTGATTGTTGGATAGTTTATTTGTGCTAAACCCTAAAGGCGTGATATTCAGCGAGCCGATCTCGTTCACGAATCTTCCGATCAGTTCGCTGCCGCCCGTAACCGTTTGCGGGTTGTTGCCTTTGTCGAAATAGACATAATAGACGAGAAGATCGGCTTTAACCTGAATGTCATCCGCACTCAACTCTTCCTTTTTGATAATTTTATCAACAACGCTTATTGCCTTCGTATATTCCAGGTCTGTCTCAACGAAAAGCAAAGACATTCGGCCAAAGGTCAGGTGGGTAATATAGGACATATCGGGCAGTTGTTCCTCGCTGATTGTTTCTCGGATTAATTTATCAGGATAGTCCATCATAATAGTAAACATTTCCCGGGAATAGTTATAGAAAAACCCCGTCCGTTTCCCCATTTCTTTTTCGGTGTAGGGTTTCCCGCTTAGCAGTTCATCGAGGTTGAGGCCCAGGTTGCCTACCCCCAGCAGGTGCAGATGCCTGTGTGAGTGGTATTGCAAAGGGCCGATATAGTTGAATTGCTGACTTTGAGCTGGTAATTCGGAGGTTATTTGCTGCACCATTTCATTCATACCGTCGAACGAGGGCAGCATTTCTTTTTCATAAAGCGTCCTGTTGACATAGGCGCTTATGTTAATCGGGTTGTAAGTATATTGGTCGTAGACCGTCAATGTCCGGTTGTCAGTATGGCAGTTAATCAAATGTCCCGGATAAACCTGCGTCCTGAACGCCGGGTTTACAAATGACTGTTCGGCCGAAAGCCGATATTTGCGCGTGACATTGTCCGGCAGGAGGTCGTATTTGTTATCGTTGAATTTATTAACTGCGAACGTATGCCACTGCAAAGGGTCGTATTCCGGCTTTTTTTGCCCGGCTTGGGAAACGAACAGGTCGGCGGTTGTCTGTTTGTACCTGTCATGCAGGCAGGCAAGCGTTATTGTTGCCTCGCGCGGATTTTCCGTGTCGTTCGGCAACACCTCTATATCCAGATACTCAGCGTTATCCGCAACGGCCTTTTCGATAATGCACCATTGCGGAATATTTCGGATACTCCAGTCGCAGTTGGCCGAAACTGCTATACGTTGCTGAATCCCGGAATAATCTGCCCTGATTTCATCTTCATCGAGGGTGATGTAATACTTCTGCTCCGGTTCATCGTTGTGACAGGCTGCGCAGCAGAGCGCCAAAAAGAAAAGACCCCAATGTTTCATCCTAAAAAGTGTTTTAGTTAAACGATTGGGGGAAGAGGCAGATTGAAAATATGCGTGTCCCTGCGCGGTGTTGCCCGCATCGGTCATAAGGGTTGGTTTCAGTTTCACCCCCCCCCTCGGATTTCGATTTAAAGGTATGAAATAAACACGCATTTGCAAAATAAATCTGCAATTTCCGCCCAATACGGGGATGGAAGGCTTCTGGGGCCAGATCGGCTTGCGATTCGCATTTGTCCGGCCTGCCGCCCGAAAAAAATCTCCCAAGGAGGCGACTTCGATGTGCGGATAACGGAATACCTGCTTGTCTTTTCAGCAGCCTGAATGTCAGTCTATGCGTTATTTATCTCTTTCGGCAAATGCAGTCCGTCAGGTGATCGTCGATAAATCCTGCCGCCTGCAGGTGGGCGTAACAAATCGTGCTGCCGAAGAATTTGAATCCCCGTTTTTTCATGTCTTTGCTCATGGCATCGGATTGGGGCGATGATGCCGGAATCTCGCTCAACGACCCAAAGGTGTTGGTAATCGGCTTCCGGTCGGGAAAGAACGACAAGGTGTAGTTGTAGAAACTACCGAACTCTTCCTGTATGGCAAGGAATAGCCTTGCGTTTGTGATTGTGGATTTGATTTTCAACCGGTTCCTTACAATGCCGTCGAACCGCATCAGCCGTTCGACATCGCTATCGGTCATTTGTGCCACCTGCACGGCGTCGAAGTTGCAAAAGGCCTTGCGATACCCCTCACGCTTTCTGAGTATCGTTATCCAGCTCAACCCGGCCTGGGCACTCTCCAGGACAAGAAATTCGAACAGCGTCTTGTCGTCGGTCACCAATTTCCCCCACTCCTGGTCATGGTATTTCACATACAGCTCGTCGGTTCCGCACCAGCCGCACCGTCCGTTTATCATGTCCTGCATAGTCATCATGTTTGTAATATGGAGTAAAGATAGCTGATTTCCAGCTTCGTGCCAAATTTTAAGCCCGCTTCGGCCCGCTACAATTTGTCAATATAATAAACGTTGCGATGAAAGAATCCGAATCGGTAGGTGCGGAACGTGCTTTTATCGGAACCACTTTTGCTTTGGCAGAGAATTGTGCTTTCGAGTATAATATACTGACAATCAGCTTAAAATGTGCTTATTTGTAACATTGTGTCCACAAAAAAGTCTCCGAAAGGAGACTTCAATGTGCGGATAAAGGTGCTCCTGCACATTTGTAAGCCTAATGTATATCAACGGTTTGCAACGGTTTTCTATGCTTTATTCCCGCGTCGCCTACCGTCTTTTTGCATGGTCTTGCGCCCGCCTGCCCGTTTCGCCTGCGCCGTCGCCGTATCTCCTTGCATGACAGTACAAATATAGCGATTTTCGGCGAAAAA
>CDZG01062336.1_pt1 | contig 16663 bp, 12 predicted proteins | sample 557741 | NCBI WGS metagenome assembly CDZG01 (sample SAMEA3182086, study PRJEB8094) | gut metagenome | biome: human; feature: gut; material: Stool; isolation source: human stools | place: Canada | collected 2013-01-21
CCGCCGCCCTCGAAGCAGATCGTCACCAGATTGCCGTTGTCCGACAGCTCCAGCCGCTCGACGCCTGTGCGCCGTCCGCTGCGAAGCAGATCAGAGAACTGCTGCACAAATACCTTCCTGCGGTTTACCATCTTCGTCTCCTTTCTCCTGCTCCCGCCTCTGCCAGAATGGGCAGACTGGGATGCTGGCCTTTGCCTCTGCGGCCCTCCGGCACATCGGCAGCCCCTCGCCGCGGAACATGCAGTTCCGGCAGCCGCCGTAGCCCTCTGGCCTGTACCATCCGTCCGCGTTCACGTCTCGTAGCTGTCGATGAAGTCGATCAGCTCCTGCACGCTGTCCGCCGCCCACTCCGGCTCGTCCATCGCGCCTGGGTCCGTCTCCGGCAAAAATGCCGCGAAGCGCCCGCCCACGTCGATGGCCTCCGCCGCCGTCAGCCGCCAGATGCTCCACTTCTTGTAGGTCTTGATCCGTCTCATGCCCTTGCCTCCTTGTCCTGTTTGTGTTACAATCCCCATAAGGGGGTGATCTCATGGATTTCGATTTTTCCGATGTGCGCCAAGTCTTTGAAGCTGCCGACGATTATGCCGCGAACAAATACCTGGACGCTGGCTGGGTGCTGCTTCGCGTCGCAGAGCGGCGGGGCGAAGACAGGTCTGAACTGGTGTATGTGCTTGCGTGGACGCAGGGGACTGAGCCGGTGTGGCCGTGATCTCGTCGCCCAGCAGCTCCGCGCCCATGCGGTAGAACATCGCGCGGATCGGGTCGCCGTGTTCGGCGGCCTGCTCCGCTCTGATCTGCTCCAGCTGCTCGCGCTGCCGTTCGATGTACGTGGCGGTACGCATTTGCGGCTCTGTGTCTCCGCGCCGCTTCTGCGCTTCCTGCTGCCGCAGCACCTCGGCCACGGTCGCGCGGATCAGGTCTTCGATGGCGTCGCTTTTGGTCGGGGTCTCGCGGTCGTCCTCACCGCCCGACAGCAGATAGGTCGGGGTGCAGCGCAGGACGTGCGCGATCTTTAAGATGTACTGCGCGGGAATGTCCCGACCCAGGCGCAGCCAGCTGTTGAGCGTCGAAACGGGGACGCCGATGCTGTCGGCCAGGTCCTTCTGGCGCAGGCCAAGGTTATGAAGCCGTCCCTCAATGGCTTCGCCGATGGTGCGTGTCATGTTTTCGTTCTCCTTTCGTGTCGTGCAAAAATGTCTTGTTTTTATGGCGTTGTTTTGCTATACTGTTTCGCGGTTCGTGGCTGTCGTGTTTGCTTGCCACGCTCACAGTATAATGGAATGTATTCCATTAGTCAAGATGTAAAATGGATTTTAGTCAATTTAATTGGAGTGTATTCTATGGGTATCGTTGAACGTGTTCGTTCCCTCGCGGAGAAGAACGGCCATACTATTGCAAGCGTGGAGCGGGAACTTGGCTTCGGACAGGGCAGTATTCGTAACTGGAATAAGGCAGCACCATCAGCTGACAAGCTATACAAGGTTGCGAAGTCGTTCAACGTGTCAATGGAATACATTCTAACCGGCGAAGACCAGACAGCCGAAAAGAACGCCGACGCGATCCAGGGGATCAGCGACGACGCCCTCAAAGTAGCCCGCCTGTGGGACGAACTGGACGTGCCAGGCAAAGCGATCATCCTCGGCGAGTTGTACCGCAGAGCCGAAGCTCTGGCCGCGCCGGATGACGGTCCTGGCTCACCGTTGCGCGCGGCAAGATAACGCATCTGGTGCCCTGGCCGCGCCCGCGGCGGTAACTGCATAATATCTGCATATATTGCATACTTATACATAGCAAAAGGCAGACGGCCGACGCGGTGACGCGTGCAGGCTGTCTGCCTTGTTTGTTCTGTATTTGCCCGAAAAGCCTGTATTCATGCGGATTTTCGGGCGTTTTTTGTGTCCGGCGCACCTACCGGCGCACCCGGCGCACCTCTGGCGTTCAGCAGCGGCGGCGCGCGGCGGTGTCCGGCGGCTCTCCCGATCGGCGGCTCGAACGCGAAAAAGCCCAGTGTTTGCAAGGCTTTCGCCGTTTTCTAACGCGCGTCCGAACGCTCGAACGCCCAGCGTTAAACGCGAACGCCCCGAAGCGTTAGAAACGCGCCGACGGCGAAAAAAGACGCCCGAACAGCGTCGCGCGGCCGTCGTGATTGACACGGAACGTGCGCGTCGCCGTCGTGGCGTCGGCTCAAATTTTCGGCGGTTTTCAGAACTTACCGCCCCTGCAATCCCTCGATTTCCCTGCCTTTTTCGGCTTATCCCACCTTTTCTCGCCCCGTCCCTTTTACTCTCACATTTTTGACACTGATCTCGTTACGTCACATTTACCCTACCAGGTGCCGGATAACCGGTACTTTTGCATGGGCGACCACCGCTCTACTTCTGTGGATTCCCGCAGCACTACGGTGGGCTGCGTCTCCGGTGAACAGATCGTCGGAAAAATCGTATTCCGGGTCTGGCCGATAGCAGATTTCGGGATACTTAAATAGAGAGTGGGTGATTGGCATATGAAGCACGGTGCGTTACAGAGCGCAGAAAAATATACGAAGACACATCAAAGGAAGAAACGCTGGTACGGGGTTGTAACCGGTCTTGCCTGCGTTGTGGTGTTCTGCACGGTCTACGCATTGATTCTTCCCGCCATTACCATGGAAAAGGGAGCGTGTGAGATTCCTGAACACACCCATTCGGAGGCTTGCTACACGCAAGTAACCTCTGCCACCCGGACCGAGCCAGTGTGTACCATCGAAAGCCTGAATCTCCATCAGCATGACGGTACCTGCTATGACAGCGAAGGAAACCTGACGTGCGGGTATGCAGACTTTGTCGTTCACCAGCATGATTCGGCATGCTATGACGAAAATGGGAACCGTTGGTGCCCGCTGCCGGAGATCGAGACCCATGAGCACACCAGAAGCTGCTATGCCGCGCCGGAAACAGACGCACCCGAAGTACATACCCATACGGATGATTGCTACACCGTGGAGCGCGGCGAATTGATCTGTACGGAATCTACGGAACCGGCCCATGTGCATACGGATAACTGCTACACAGAAACGTCTGCTTTGGTCTGTGAAGAAGATCATGAGCATACCGAAAGCTGCTATGAGACAACGCGGGAACTGACGTGCGGCGACACAGAGGAGCCTGTACACCAGCACACCGACCAGTGCTACGAGCAGATAAAGACGTTGATCTGCGAGCTGCCCACCGAACCGGCGGAAGAAGCAGAACCTGCCGAACCGGAGCTGATCTGTGGGGAGAAAGAAATCATTCTCCACACCCACGAGCCCTATGAATCCCCGGAGGACCCGGGCTGCTATGATGATGACGGCAATCTGATCTGCGGCAAAATCCAGGTTTTGGAGCATCAGCACACGGATGCGTGCTTTGAGACGGTGGAGGAACCGGCGGATACCGAGGCTCTGACCTGTACGCTTCCCGAGGATGAAAAACACACCCATACCGCCCAGTGCTATGGCACCTGGGAATTGACCTGCGATATGGAGGAACATACCCACACGGAGGAATGCAGCACTGCGGAAGAAACAGAAGCGACAGAAGAAACGGAAGAAACGGAAGAAACGGAAGAAACGACCGAACCGGAGGAAGAGATGTCTGGCATGGAGACTGGTTCCAGCCTGCCGGTTATGGGCACTGCCTACGCTTCTGGCGCCAAAACACGCGCTTATTCGGTGATGACTCTGGATGCGGATACAACAGGGGCAACCGATCCCGTATCCGTAGAAAACTATACCACAGGCGCAACGCTCTACTACCGTACCAATGAAAACGGAGAGTGGACCGATGTATCAGGCGCGACGGATATTCCCGGCGACGCGGATTTCAAGCTGAAGATCAGCTATGGCAATGTCCCCATCGACACCCTCCTGGCTGCGGGCGGGAAAATGACCTATACCCTGCCGGGCCTGCTGCGCAACGCCACGGCCAACGGCAAAATCACCAGCGGCAGCGCCGAGGTGGGCACCATCACGGTGGCAAACAATACGGTCACTCTTGCCTTTGACACCACTTGGCTGGAAAAGCAGAAGACAGAGACGAATACCGTCATCAGCGGCGACTTTTTTGTGGAAGCAGAAGTTAACCTGTCGCAGGTCGGCGAAGATAGAACCGCTCAAGTTTTCATTGGCAAGACAACGATCAACATCGATTTTGCTGGTGACATTGTCGCCAAGTACGGAAATGTGGATCTGAGCAAAACCGTCTCGGCCATCTCGGAGGAGACAGACGGCGATTATCTGACTTACACCCTGACCGTGAAGGCCGGCGCAGATGGCTGCCCGGATGTCAAGGTGGTGGATTGCTTTGCGAAAACCCAGTACATCGAGGAATATGTGGGCGTGACGGGAGTGTCTACCGCAACCAAAGATACGGGTAGCACCACGGAAACCGGAGGCACCGGAAGCGTCTACATCGGTGCGGCACCCACGGAGGAAAATCCCATCCCAGATCCCGCAGGTGAAAACCCGACGAAACCCGGCACGCTGGTCTGGGTTATCGGCAATATGGGACCCAACGAAACCCGGACTTTGACCTACCGGGTCAAGCTGAAGGATGCATACACCGGCGTCACGGCAAAGGAAAATCTTCAGAACACGGCGAATGTTTACTCCAAGACCTACCAGCGGGGCAGCGATACCGTCACGTTTACGCCCCGTGCTGGTGCAACCATGTCCAAAAAGGCCTCGACGTTTACCCCCGGCGAAAACGGCGGAGGCACCATCACCTACACCATTTGGGTGCAGGCCAATGCGAACAACAGCTATGTCCTGGACAATGTGAAAATCATGGACGCGCTGGACGGTTCAATCGATAATCAGAATGGGACCTTAGCAGCCATCCGCCAATATCTGTCCTACGATGAAACCTCTTTCCGCCTCTATCAGGGCGGTTCCAACGGCCAGAACGGAAGCAGTGGCTTAACGGATATTACGGCAGAAACTATACCGAACATCACGGATACGAACAATGACGGCAAGAAGAACGTTCGCTTCACCTATTACGTTGGTTCCCTGGCTCCCGGTGAGAGCAAGACCCTGACCTACACGGTGAAGGTGGAGCCCGGTGTGTTCGTGGCGGCGGGAAACAAAGACTTTAAGATCAACAATCGCGCCTGCATTTATACCGATGACAGCAGAAAAGATGGCGGCGTATGGCTGAAAGGCTATAACACCAGTACGACCATTAACCGCAAGGCCTGGAGCCGAAAGCTGGCGGGCGGGAAGCAGGAGACGGAAAGCACTGTGTCCATGGGCGGCAGCGTGTATGACGCCACCGGCAGTCCCGTTACCCAAATCCCCTCCCCTGACAGCAGCTTCACTGTGCCTGCCGGCAGCTACAAGTATCAGGTGGCAGCCAATGAGGCGGGAGACTGGGATCTGTCCTCTGCGTCCATGGCTGACAGCCTGGGCAGCCAGTACATGCAGTTTGTGGGCTATGTCCGGGTGGAGGCCTATACCATCAGCAGCAATGCACCCGGTTCCGGCCTGGACGATGCAGCAGCCATTGCCAATTTGAGCAGACGCACACCCGATCAAACCGTCTGGGTAAAAGTTGACGGGAAAACCTCCTTCCGCTTCACACCTAAGCAGATTGGATTGAATGGAACGCAAGCCTACCTTCTGACCTACTACGCGCAGCCCAAGAATACCGACGGCATTACGCAGGTGGTGGTAAGCAACAGTTTTAACCTGTCCGGCAAGGTGGGTATCGGCAATATTCAATACGAGCTTGCCGGAATTGGCGTGGAGGCCTCTGTCATCGTGGAGGGCAGCAACAGGTTTGCCGCGGAAAAGCAGAGCTGGTACTACGAAGAACCCAAGGAGACCACGGGAGACTTTGCCAATGGCGCACTGTACTGGGTCATCAAGGTGGACGGAACGGTTCTGCCCAGTGGCACTGCCATCAGGGACGTCACGAATGCGGTCGGCGGGTCGGCTCACTATATTCGGGACACCTCCTTTGTGGGCGTATATACGGGCAATTTGAGAACGAACTCTCTCGCGGATTATGCGGATTTGGATTCGCTAAACGCCAGAGGCCCGCTGACGGCCTTAGAAAGCAGTAACTATACCGTTGCGAAAGACAACTCTTCTCTGACGCTGACCCTGAAGACAGAGATTCCCTTGGAGCAGGGTAATTCCCTTTATCTGATTGTCAAGACCGAGCCGAGTCAACTGCCCGCCAATAAACGAGACGCCTTTACCTATAACAATAAGCTGCAAAGCTCCTCTGACGGCACCAACTGGCTGGACCACAACACGGCCAGCAAGACCCTGTACGGCAGCGAAAATATCTTTAAGGAACTGGGCCGTGTCTTTACCTATCCCGGTTCCGGCAGCTCCATCACGGACATCCAGCACGGCACAGATCAGGCCATCAGCACAGGCGCGCTGAACGGAGCGGGTACCTATGTGGCCTGGCAGATTCATGTGAACTATGAGGGCAGCCTGTCCGGGCGGCACCGTGTGGTCGAGCAGATCCCGGTTGGGATGGAGGTAACCTATGTCCGTATGTGGTGGCTGGGATCTAAAGCAATTCGGCAGGATCCCAAACCCACCTTTGCGCGGCTCACAGCTGAGGAAATCACCGCCCTGGACGGCAGCTGGACGGAATACGCGAAGCCCCTGCCCAGCAACAACGCGGGAAGCCAGACGAACTACTATTACACCAACGGTCAGCAGGTGATCTGGGATATTGACAATCTGAAAGCCGGAGGCGGATACCGGGACGATTATGCCGTGGAGATACAGATCGTCTGTAAGGTAACGGATCCTGACGTTCTTCTGGGCGGCGAGAGCAAGGAGTTCAACAATGTGGTCAGCCTGCAAAATTCCGAGGGAACGATCATCGGCAGCGACAGCAATGGTGTGACAATCGGAAAACAGACGCTGTCCAAGCAAGGCACTTATAACCCCGAAACCAATGGCGGCCGGTATCCCTTTAAGATCAAGCTGAATGAGTTGGGCGAGGATCTGGTCAGCGGCAAGGCTACCATCACCCTGGTGGACGAGCTGAGCGATACCCTGATTCTGGACACCACTTCCATTCAGGTGGTGAACACCAAGACAGGCAAGAAGGTATCGGACTGGACCGCCTCCGTGGATGGACAGACGCTGGAAATTGTCCTGCCGGACAACCAGCCCCTGACGGTTACCTATGAAACCACAGTCAACGCCGCGCCGGGTCAGACCATCTCCATCTCCAACAACGCCCATTGGAAGGGCTATGCCACCCCCAGCGGCGGCAGCTTTGAGGTCAAAGACTTCCATTATTCTACTGGCGGCACCGCTGGTGCAGACACTTCTCCCAGTGTAACAGTCAAAAAGCTGGACCAGAACAATACCAGCCTGGCCTTGCCCGGCGCGACGTTCACTCTGGTGGAGGGAACCTATGCTAACGGTAGTTTTACCGCAACAGAAAATGGCCTGTCCCTCACCGGCACCACCGGCAAGGACGGCACCCTGACCTTCGGGAAAGAAAATGGTCAGACCATGAGATATAACACGGTCTACTGCCTTACTGAAACAGCCGCCCCGGAGGGCTATGTGATGGATGCCGTGCCCCACTACTTTGCTGTGGCAAAGCCGCAGGAGGAGGACGGGAAATGTCCCACCTTCCCGAATGGTGTGACCGTCTGGTATCTAAACGCGGACTACACCTATCAGGCCTACAACCACAAGGGCGAAGCCACGGTGGCCAAGGAATTTTTGGATGCGGGCGGCAATCGTCTGGAAAAAATCAACGGCGCCTACCGTTTCGGAATCTATACCGCAGCAAATCCCACCGGCGATCCGCTGCAAACGGTGACCATCACATACGCGAACAGCACGGTCACGCCGGAGAGCAGGACAGCGAAGTTTACAAACCTGACCCTTGGCGGAACCTATTACATCTACGAGCTGGATGATTCCAGTCAGCCAATTTCGGGCAATGTGCCGGCCACGGTGAACAGCAGCAGTTTCCTTGTGACTTACACCAACGGCCCTGCGGTAACGGTTCCCGCAGATGGGAGTGCCGCAGCCACCGTGACTGTAACCAACCAAGTCTGCTACCCCGAGCTGCCCCACACCGGCGGGGCCGGTACGATACCGTATACCATAGGAGGCTTCCTGCTGCTCACGGGCGCGGCGTTCCTCCTGTTGTATCGCCATACCAAGCGCAGAAAGGAGGATTCAGTATCTTCCTGATGTGCAGCATCCCTGTTGTCACCCACCCCCAAAAGCAAGAAAGAAAGAAAATAACACAATGAAACACACAAAGAAACTTGCCAGCTTGCTGCTGGCCCTGGTCATGGTCTTTGCTTTGGCCACTACCGCGTTTGCGGCAAAAAACGCTACAATTTCGGCTCCCAAGGAAAGCAACCGAACCTATGATGTTTACCAGATCTTCACCGGCGACCTCCATGAGGGTGTTCTGTCCAACATCAAGTGGGGCAAGAACGGCACCGGCACCGAAGGAACTGCTGTCGATCAGACCGCTCTGGCCGCTCTGGCCGCTGTGAATGGTAAGAGCGACACCGAAAAGTTAACGGAGATTCAGAAATATGTGAAACTGGATTCTGGAAAATTCGGTACGGTTTCCAATGGTAATCCGCTGAGCGTACCCACCGGCTACTATCTGATCAAGGACAACGGCCCTGTCAATGACGGTGAAGCCTACTCCCTGTATGTCGTCCAGGTTGTCGGCCCCACTACCATCTCTCCCAAGGTTGGAACCACAACCTCCGATAAGAAGGTTAAGGACACCAATGACAGCGCGGCGAACTCCACCACTGATTGGCAGGATTCCGCTGACTACGATATCGGCGATGCCGTACCCTTCAAGCTGAGCGCCACCATTGCGCAGGATTACACCAGCTACACTCACGGCTACAAGCTGACCTTCCACGATAAGGAAGACGCTGGACTGACCTTCAATGCCAGTTCCGTCAAGGTCTATGTAGATGGTGAGGAAATTACTTCCGGCTTTACCGTTGTGACCGAAGGCCTGACCGGCGGCTGCACCTTTGAGGTCCGCTTTGCCAACCTGAAGGACATTGCCTCTGTCCACGCCGGAAGCGTCATTTCTGTTGAGTATACCTCCACGCTGGATACCGACGCTACTGTTGGCTCCGCTGGCAACAAGAACACCTCCCATGTGACCTATACCAACAACCCCAATGACAAACAGGCCGGCGAAAACGGCAAGACCCCCGATGATGTTGTCATCGTATTCACCTACCAGACCATCGTCAACAAGGTTACCAAGAACCCCAACTATGATTCCACGGTCGAAGGCTCCGAAGCGTACATCCCTCTGAAGGGCGCAGGCTTCACCCTGTATAAGAAGAACGCTTCTGGTACATATAAAGCTGTAGGGTCCGAGCTTAAGGGTGAGAACATGACCACTTTTACCTGGAGTGGCCTGGATGATGGCGACTACAAGCTGGTCGAGACCACCACGCCCTTTGGCTACAATACAATTCCCGATATCGAGTTCACCATTACGGCTACTCACGATGTGTCTTCCGATAACCCCACGCTGATATCCCTCAGTGGCGGTGATAAGTTCACCGGAGTGATTTCCACCGGTGTTGTTTCTGCCAACATTGAGAACCAATCTGGTGCACAGCTTCCCTCCACCGGCGGCATCGGCACCACCATCTTCTATGTCCTCGGCTCTGTTCTGGTCATCGGCGCGGCTGTGCTGCTGGTCACCAAGAAGCGCATGAGCACCAAGGGCTAATTCCCTGATACATATCTGAAACGCACTGACATCCCGCTGTGAACGCCGGGGAGGGACTCCCTCCCCGGCCCACAGCGGCAAGGAGAACCCCGCATGAAGAAGAAAAAAGGAAATTTCACAACGCTGCTGCTGATCCTGGTGCTTCTCGCGGGACTGTCCTTGCTGCTGTACCCCTCTGTCAGCGATTACTGGAACTCCTTCCACAAGACCCGGGCCATTGCCACATATGCCGAGGAAGTTGCAAATCTGAACCAGGATCAATACGACGAAATCTGGGCCGCGGCCGAAAGCTACAACACATCTCTGGCCGATCGGGTCAATGCGTACCTGCTCAGCGACGCCCAGAAGGAAGAATACCAGCAGCTTTTGAATGTGTCCGGTCTTGGCGTCATGGGCTATATTGAAATCCCCAGCATTGATTGCTCTCTGCCCATCTATCATGGTACGGAGGAATCGGTCCTGCAGATCGCCGTGGGCCATCTGGAATGGTCCAGCCTGCCCGTTGGCGGCGAAAGCACCCATTGCGTTCTCTCCGGCCACCGGGGACTGCCCAGCGCCAAGCTATTCACCAACCTGGACAAGCTGCAAACGGGAGACATCTTTATGCTCCGGGTCCTGGACAACGTGCTGACCTATGAGGTCGATCAAATCCTGATTGTGGAACCCCAGGAGACGGGTGCCCTTCGGATTGAAGAAGGGAAAGATTACTGTACGCTCGTTACCTGCACCCCTTACGGTATCAATACCCACCGGCTGCTGGTACGGGGACACCGGATTGACAATATTGAGCAAGCAAAGACCGTCCGTGTGACGGCGGACGCCATTCAGATTGAACCGCTGCTTGTGGCTCCTGTTGTGGCGATCCCGATCTTGCTATTGCTTTTGATTTTACTGCTGCTGCCCAAGAAGCCAAGAAAGAAACACGGAGGGGAAGCCGATGAAGAGGATTAGACGCATGACTGCTGCGCTGCTCAGTGTGCTGGCAGTATTCCTTCTCCTGCCCTTGCAGGCTCTGGCGGCGGGAAGTATTGACTTGAACCAGGATGTAAGTTTGACCATTTCCTATCAAGATGGAAACACGCCCCTGGTTGGTGCAGAGTTTGACATTTTCCTGGTTGCCACAGTAGACGAATACGGCGAGCTGACCACCACAAAGGATTTCGCCCAGTTCCATGTCAATATCCGGGGCAAGGATGACGAGGCCTGGCGGACACTGGCATCCACCCTGGAGGGCTATGTATTGCGGGATGATATTTCCCCCACAGACAGTGGAAAGACCAATGATAAGGGATTGGTTTCCTTTCCCACCGCCGGAAAGAGCCTGAAAGCGGGTTTGTACTTTGTACTGGGGTATCGACACACGCAAAATGGCTTCCGCTATGATCCCACGCCATTCATGGTAATGCTGCCTGGATTGGACAAAGAGAATAACATTTGGGTTTATGATGTAGCCGTCAATGCAAAGTTCGATTCATTCCAAATCCCTGATAACCCAGATGACCATACCATCGACCGAAAGGTTCTGAAGGTCTGGGCCGATGATGGACATGAAAAAGATCGTCCCAAAGAGATCATTGTTCAGCTTCTTCGTGACGGCAAGGTATATGATACCGTAACCCTGAACGCGGCAAACAACTGGCGGTACACCTGGACGGGATTGAATGATCGCTATACGTGGACCATTGTGGAGAAAGAGTTGGAGGGCTATACCGTGGAGGTCACACGGGAGGGTATCACTTTTGTGGTGACAAATAGCTACAATGAGGAAATTCCTGACGAACCTACTCCCACAACACCTACCACGCCGGACAAACCTACTACACCTACAAAGCCGACGCTGCCTCAGACTGGCCAGCTCTGGTGGCCGGTTCCAGTGTTGATTGCCGCCGGACTGCTCTTTGTCGTGATCGGCCTGGTGCGCCGCAGAGGTGCTGTTGATGAGGAATGAAGAAAAAAATAGCAGAAAGCAAGAGGGCTTGCTGTTGATTACGATTGGGCTGCTGCTGATTGCAGCAGCCCTTTTCCTTGTATCTTACAACTTGTACGACGAGCTGCGGGCAGAGCAATCGGCCAGGCAAGCGGTAACCCAGCTGGATGCGTATTTGCCCGCAGAGGCCGCTCCAGAGGCTCCCTCGGACTCCGCCGGGGATCAGGAGCCGTTGGTGAGCGATGAGCGGACTGTTATTCCGGACTATGTTCTATCCCCTAATATGGAAATGCCAGTGGAAACCATCAACGGAATAGACTTTATCGGTGTTTTAAGAATCCCAGCCTTGGAGCTGGAGCTGCCGATTATCAGTGAGTGGAATTATCCCAATCTGAAAACTGCTCCCTGCCGGTACAGCGGGTCTGCCTATTTGAATAACCTGATTATTTGCGGCCACAACTACACTTCCCATTTCGGAACCTTAAAGAATCTCTGGGAGGGCGATATTGCCACCTTCACGGATATGGACGGAAATGTATTCACCTACAAAATGGTGGAACGGGAGACGCTGCTGCCAACCTCCATTGACGCAATGGAGAGCGGAGAGTGGGACTTGACTTTATTCACTTGTACTGTGGGAGGTCAAAGCCGTGTGACAATTCGTTTTGAGCTGGAGGAAGACTGATTCCTCCAAAAAAAGAAACAGGCTTTCGCATCGGGAAATTGACGGTAGCTATGCCGACTGGGCACGAAAAAACGGCTATACCATCCGGAACCGTGTCTGTGACTGCGATGGTTCCATTGAACTGGATACCCGCACCCTCCAGCGGGCCATATCGAGATAAGCTTCAAACTGCGTGTCGGCTTCCTTGGTTTCCACCCACGCCCCGCTTTGGTAGGCGTAGTGTTTACACCTTAACCCAGTCCATCGTCACCACAGACTCGCAGACTATCGCTGCAAAGCTCAACGGCGAATACATCCGTGCTAAAAATAACAACCAGCGGCTCTCTATCCTAGGGAGCCGCTCAGCTTACCATGGTACAAAACTCCATTATCATATTTGAAACCAGAAAAATACCGGGACAGCGCATTTTTTGCTGCCCCGGTATTCGTTTACGCATACGGCACAGCTTTCCCGCGCTGATTATTGGGGCTTTTCAGGTGTTCGGACTTTTTGAGAATATTGATCTGCGTGACAAATTCCTCCGGGGTCAGTTTGTCATAGTCAATGCCAAGAGTCGCCAAAAACAAACGGGCTTTCTTTTCTTCCTCGGTGCCCTCGTAGTGCAGGGCGGTCTCCATCTGCTTTTGAATTTCGACAACAGGAGAAGCGGTGTCTGCAGTAGTGGTGTCCTTCCTGTGGGCTTCCCGGATATCATGTAGGATGCCGTCAATGTCCTTATGAACCACATGGGCAAAGAAGTTTTCCTCGCTGACCTGCGCCAACTCCAGAGTGCGCACACACAGATCATTCTCGCCGGGATTATGCTTTTCCCTGTTTTGCTTTCGGTTGGCTTCCAGAATGGCATTCATGTCATTGATCCGCATATCGGCAACGCGATCCACAAATATCTCAATGTCCACCAGAAAGCGCTGGAAGTCCTTGTGCAGAGCCAGTTCAGACAGCAGCCGGTTGTTGAGCTTTCCGCTTTTCAGCAATTCAATCATGTCATCACCCAGATGCAGATCGTGCAGGTCTGTGTTTGGGTGATTTTTTGTTTCCGTCAGCCCCAGCAGATAGTCCGTGGATACACCGTAGAATTTCGCCAGGGTGACAATGCTGAATGGGCTGATATCCTTGAAATCATCGGATTCATATTTACCCAGTGCGGATTTGGAAATGCCGGTTTCTTCCGTAAGCTGCTCCAAAGTCAGATGCCGTTCCAGCGAGCGTTATTAACCCGATATGCCCATGATCATGGGTATACAAACCTGAAAATTCTGGTGGATGACGGTTATACCGGAACGAACTTTAATCGTCCCGGTGTGCAGGAAGGCTTTGCACTTGTCAAGCAGGGTCTTGTGGGCTGTTGGCTGGTCAAAGACCTCAGCCGCTTTGGGCGTGACTATCTGACCGTTGGACAATATACGGATATTATTTTTCCGAGCTACGATGTCCGCTTTATCGCCGTCAATGACGGTGCGGACAGCAACCGGGGAGACAGCGAAGGCTTCGCCGCAATCCGTAATCTGTTCAACGAGTGGTATCCACGTGATACCAGCAAGAAGGTTCGTGTCAGTCTGCGGCAGAGAGGAACCAGCGGCAAGCACATGGGCAAACCGCCCTACGGATACCGCTGCGACCCGGAGGACAAGGATCACTGGATTCTGGATGAAGAAGCGGCCCAGGTCGTCAAGCTCATCTTCGACCTTTGCATTGACGGCAAAGGCCCGGAGCAGATTGCGAGGATTCTGGAAGAAAAGCAGATTCTGACCACAAGAGTGCTGTATGCCAAACACAAGGGCAAGCCGCTGCCGGAAAGACCGTACCACTGGGGCAACCAGTCCATTGTGGCAATTCTGGAGCGGCAGGAGTACACGGGCTGTACCTGCAACTTCAAAACCTATTCCAAGTCCTACAAGCTGAAAAAGCGGATTCCCAACGAGCCGAAGGAAAACAGGATCGCTATGTTTGCTGTCACTATAAAAGCAATCGTGGCATCTGCACCGCGCATTATATCCGGGAGGATGTGCTTCGTGAAATCGTTTTGGAACGCATCCGTGCGGTCAACGAGTATATCCGCGATGATGTAGATGCCTTTCAGGAGGAATGGCTGCAATGCCGCAGGACTGACCAGGAGCGCAGCATCCGGGATGACAAAAAGAAAGTAGAACAGGCAAAGAAACGCCTTTCCGATTTGGATGTCATCATCTCCCGGCTGTATGAGGACTATGTTCTTGGAAATCTCAGTCAGGACAGGTACAAAAAGATGTCTGCGGACTATGAAGCCGAACAGGAACGGTTAAAGCTCGAAATTGAGGTTATTGAGGAATGGGTCGAACAGCGGGAAGAAATGAACGACGGTCTGGATGCCTTTATTGTCCTGACACGGAAATATGTGGATGTTGAGGAACTGACGCAGACCATCGTGAACGAGTATATCAAGAAGATCATCGTCTATGCCCCGGACAAGTCCAGCGGCAAGCGGACGCAGAAAGTGAAGATTTACTTCAACTTCGTGGACGATGTGGATATTCCCATTATTTGCGAGCCTATCACCACAGAAACAACCTATGAACCCAGAAAAACGGCATGACCTTTAGGTCACACCGTTTTCTGCGACAAAATAGTTACTTGTCACTATTAAGCCTTGCTTTTTTCCCACCGGCATGTTACAATGGCACAAAGGCCATCCACCACCCAGCGGGATATCCCGCTGTTCTGTCTGCTTGCAGACAGAATCTGCCGTCTGAAAGGAAAAACGCCATGAAAAAACGTCTCCTATCCCTCCTCCTGATCCTCTGCCTCTGCGCCGCATTGCTGCCGGTAACGGCGCTGGCTGTAGAAACGACTGTTACAGACGAAACAGATTTGAGAACCGCGCTTTCTATAGGCGGAACGGTCAAGCTCGGTGAAAAAATCAACCTGGCAGCCGCACTTGAAATTAACAATACCGTTACCCTTGATCTGAACGGTTATGAAATCGCGCGAGGCGCGTATTTTGGTGTGATTAACGCGGTCAACATTAACGATGGAGGCCACTTAACGCTGACAGACAGCAGCAACGGAAGCGGAGCGATTTCCAACTTTGATGGTAGTGTACATGTCCTTGCTGGCGGTACGTTTACGATGAACGGCGGCAGACTACTGAAAGGTTTTGCGCGTGGAAGTGGCAATAGAGAACGAGGCGGCGGTGTACTGGTAGATGAGGGCGGCCTGTTCGTCATGAACGGCGGCTTGATTGAGAGCTGCCTGGCCAATGGCGACGGCGGCGGTGTCTATGTGAACGGCATATTCCGCATGACCGGCGGAACGATCTGTAATTGTGGGACAGAAGACGCCTCATATGAAGACACTAACGGCGACGGCGGCGGTGTCTTTATTGCTCCAAACGGCAGGTTTGAGATGTCCGGCGGCTCCATTGAAAATTGCAAAGCTATTGGAGCATTCCATGAAGGCAAAGGTGGCGGTGTGTACGTTGGCGGCACCTTCAGCATGACCGGCGGCGAGATCAAAAACTGCACGGCTTACGGCAGCGGCGCTGGCATCTACGTCGCAGACGGCGCGACCGCAACGCTCATCACGGCCAACATCACTGGCAATACGAAAACAGGCGGCGGAGAGGACAATATCACTGCGCCTGGCGGCTATAAAGAATATGAACCGCCCGCCGACCCCGTCGACCCCGACTACCCCCTCATCTCCATCCTCCCCGCGCTCGCAAAGGACCTTCCGTTCACGGACGTGACCTCCACCGACTGGTTCTATAACGACGTCAAATACGCCTATGAGACCGGCCTCATGACCGGCACGGCCGCGGACGCGTTCAGCCCCGAGGCCCCCGTCACCCGCGGCATGGTCATGACCATCCTCGCCCGGCGTGAGGGCATCCGCACCGACCGCTACACCCCGTGGTACGCCGCGGGCTGCGAATGGGCCAAAGCCAACGGCATCTCCAACGGCTCCAACCCCGAAGCCCCCGTCACCCGCGAGCAGCTCGCCGCCATGCTCTACCGCTATGCCGCTTTGAAGGGCCGCGACCTCACAGCAGGCGAGAACCTCAACTTCACCGATGCATCCGACGTCTCCGCCTACGCCCTCCCCGCCCTCCAATGGGCCACCGGCGAGAAGATCTTAACCGGCTCCAACGGCGCCCTGAATCCCCAAGCCACCGCCACCAGAGCCCAGCTCGCCGCCATCCTGCATCGGTATTTCGGGTAAATAAAGAAAAAAGCCTCCCACCCGGGAGGCTTTTCTTTTCAAAGCCTTCCCCTCATAGGGGAAGCCATAAGATGCGGAAGTCCAAAGCCTCCCCTTCCAGGGGAGGTGGC
>CDZG01006444.1_pt1 | contig 16514 bp, 19 predicted proteins | sample 557741 | NCBI WGS metagenome assembly CDZG01 (sample SAMEA3182086, study PRJEB8094) | gut metagenome | biome: human; feature: gut; material: Stool; isolation source: human stools | place: Canada | collected 2013-01-21
AGCATTACAGGGCAAGCGCTGGAATTGCAGCAAGAATTTAGTAAGACCAGAACCAGAGTACCGCATAATTTCAGACCGTGAGTATTTCAAGAAAGAGCCAAAAGCAATAAAGGGCTATTACGTGGACAAGAACAGTGTAAGCATGGGGGTACATAGCCCAGAGTATTACGGCTATGGGTATTTAAGATACACCTTAGTAAAAATAACAGATAGGGGGGGCTGAAATGCAGATAATCAAGGGCATTGCCATTGCAGCAGTGTTGATAATAGCTGGACTGCTGGCGCTGATTGTGGCAGCATATCTGGCGCTTAGAATTGCGGCGGCTATTTTTGAACAGCAGGAGAACTGGAAAGACAGCGGCAGCAGAAAGGGCAGAAAACATGATAGAAAAAATTAAATACTGGTTATTCCAGAAAGGCAAGGACTGTAAGCGCTGCTGCCTGCGGTGCAGATACTACGATATATGCCGCTGGGACGTACTGGGAAATGCAGGACTACAAAGCGAGGAAACAATAACGCTTTTGGCGATAGAGAACAGCAAGCCGCATAAGGACGGGCTACTTTTTAGAATTTGCCAGTATGTAGAATTTAAGCAGAGAGCGAGGCGAGAAAATGAGAAACTTTAGACTGGACGACGAAAGCGGGCATCAAGAGGCATTATTTAGCTGGGCTGCATACAGAACAGGGCTTATGCCGGAACTGCAATATATGTATCATGTGCCAAACGGCGGCAAACGTGATAAAGCAACAGCAGCGGTGCTTAAGAGGCAGGGCGTAAAGGCTGGCGTGCCAGACATTATGCTACCAGCTGCAAGGGCTGGGTATCATGGGCTTTACATAGAGCTTAAGGCAGGCGAGAACACGACGACCAAGAAACAAAAAGAGTGGTTAGAGTATCTGCGGCAGCAGGGCTATTATACCGCCGTCTGCTACGGCTGGCAGCCAGCAGCGCAGCTGATAGAGCAGTATTTATTACATTCAGACGAGCTTACAAAAGAACAGGAAACAGTAACCATGCGTTAGAGGCGAACGCAGGAAAGAGAGGCAAAGAATGAAAACAATAAGCATTTTGAATTTAAAGGGTGGCGTAGCCAAGACCTTTACAGCGGCAAACATGGCGTATGAGCTTTACAGGCGAGGTTATAAGGTGCTGCTGATTGACAACGATAAGCAGGGAAACTTAAGCAAGGCGTACAGCAGATATGATGCAGAGAACGTAGCACCAGTTACAAGGCTACTGGCTGGGGACTGGGAAAACGCAGACAAGCTGATACAGCATACAGAGTATGAGGGTATCGACATTGTAACGGCGAATATGTCATTATTTGGGGCTACATGGAATTTAACCAAAGAGGACAGCGAAAACCAGATAGAGAGATATAAAGCGCTGGTATATGCAAAGATGCAGTATTACGGAGATTGCACCATATACGGCAAGTATGATTACTGCATCATTGATAACCCGCCGGATATTGGGCTTAATGTTGTAAATGCGCTGGCAATCACGGACGAGGTAATAGTACCCGTTAAGGTGGACGAGGACGCTTTAGAGGGGCTGGACATTGTGACAGAGCAGATAGAGGACGCAAAGGCATTTAACCCAGCATTAAAGCTGGCAGGCGTGCTGATTACGTCATACCAGAACACAGACGGCGAGGCAGCAGGCGTAGAGTGGCTGGAACAAAAGACAGATTTTAATATTTTGGGTATTATTCGGTATTCCAAGAAAGTAGCAGAAAATACTTTCATGCGTAAGCCGATTTACGAGTATAGCCCATGCTGCGGAGCGGCGCAGGGATACAAGAAATTTGTAACAGCGTATACAGGGAAAGCGAGGTAGTGGGTATGGATAAAGAAAAACGGTTTTGCCCGTTCAAAAGCAGTATGCTGGTAGACTACAGGAACGGCGCAAGGAATGTGCGTAATTTGTTTGTAAGATGCAGCGGCAGTAAGTGCATGGCATATAAAAACGGCGGTTGCTTAAGACTGGGAACAGAAACAGAGAAGAAAGCGAGGTAGAGAATATGGCAAAGTTTGGTATTAACGATATTTTGAACGCAAAGACGAAAGCAGCAGGGCAGCAGGCACAGACGGACGGATACAAAGAGATTTATTTAAGCCCTTATGAGGTAAAGGCAGCGCAGGAGAATACACACCAGAAATTAGAGAACATAGAAGAGCTGGCAGACAGCTTTTTACACGTAGGACAGGAACAGCCTACAGTATTGGCGAGAGTAAACGGGGAATACCGTATAATCGACGGACACAGACGTAATGCGGCAAATATTTTGAACTTAGAGCGGGGGCATAAGGAGTACGAGAAAGTGCTTTACCGCTTTATGGATATGAGCGAGGCAATGTATGAGCTGCGCTTATTGGCGGGCAACGGATATACGCAGGAACTTACAGCCTATGAAAAAACCAGATTAGTAGAGCGCACCAAAGCTGCACTTATCAGAGCCAAGGAAGAGGACGGCTTAGAGATACAAGGCAAAATGCGTGATTTAGTGGCGGCTATGATAAACGAAAGCAGCACAAACGTAGCCAGAATGGACGCAATTAACAACAATGCCACGCCGGAGATTAAAGAGCAGCTGAAAGAGGGCAATTTAGGTATCACTGCTGCATACGAGGCAGCCAAGCTGGACGAGGACGAGCAGAAAGAAATAGCGGAAAAAGCAGCAGCGGGCGAAAATGTGAGGGCAAAGGAAATAGCAGAAAAAGTAGCGGAGAAAAAGGCGGGGGACGATTACGAAACACCGCACCCAGAAAGCATAACGTCTTTGTGCTATTCCTGCCAGAAATACAAAGACTGCAACGTAAAAACGGGAACGTGTCAGAAATGCGACCAGTACATAAATAAGGCAGAGGCTGAAAAGACAGACGAACAGCGATACAGCGAAGAGCAGGACGCTATAGACCGCCAGACAAAGAAGAAATTGCAGGAGCGGGCAGACGCAGAAAAAATGGAGCATCTGCCAAGCGAGGGAAATACAGAACATAAGCAGCATGAGGTAAAAATAGTGGCATCTTATTACGAGGACGTAGTAAGCGGGAAAAAGAGCTTTGAGTTGCGGAAAAATGACAGAGGCTATAAACAGGGCGATAGCCTTAAAATGCTGGAATTTAAGGACGGCAAGCACACAGGGCGCACGATTGATGCAGATATTATTTATATGCTGGAAGATTATACAGGGCTTACAGAGGGCTACTGTATTCTGGGTATCAGAGTAACAGACTATACAGGTAAGGTGTCCGAAACGGACACGGAAAGCGGGGCAGAACATGAATAGACGGCACAGGAAAAAGAAGAAAGCACAGGTATTTACAATTATTCTGGGTTGTACGGCGTTTTGCAAGGCAGAGCAATACGAGAAGATGCGGAAAAGCGTAGAATATCAGTTACGAACAGGCAGCGTGGTTATGCTGCCTGCATACTTGCACGTAGAGGCAATTATAAAGCAGCGAGGCGGCAGAAATATTGAGATTAAGCAGGAAAGCGGGGCAGTAAATGTTTGAGTTTATGGACGACGTAGTAGATGCAGTGGAAGAATTTAGACAGGCAGCAGTAAACATAGCAGTATTTGTGATGATATGCACAGCAAAAGCGGTGTTGATAATAACAGCGCCAGTATGGATACTGCCGTATGCGATATGGAGAAAGGGGCGTAAGCAGTGAAATACAGACAGTGGAAAAAGAACTACAAGAAAAAGCACGGAGTAAACCCGCCGTTAGAGCTGAACAAGCGAAAACAGCGCAGGCTTGCAAGAAAAATGGCAAGGCAGATAAATAAAACATTGCCAACAGCGGCAGAAACATTGACGGCAGCTATTAACAGCTGGGTAAAGAGCATAAAGCCAGTACTGGCGACATTCTGCGAGAGCGTAGCGGCGGCGTTTAGCAATGTGGCAGCTGGATTAAGGGAAGAAAGCGAGGCGGTAGAAAATGACGAATATATTACTGGGTATAATAGCGCTGGAATTGCTGGCGATATTTTCAAAACTGGACAAACTGGAAGAGAGGGGCAGAGAGAATGAATAATGTATCACTTACAGGGCGGCTTACAAGAGAGCCAGAGCTTAGATATGGCGGGCAGGACAACAGTACAGCTATTACCCGCTTTACGCTTGCGGTAGACGACGGGAAAGACACAGATTTTATAAATATTAAGTGTTTCGGGCGTACTGCGGAATGGGCGCAGAAATGGTTAAGCAAAGGCAGCAGGGCAGAGGTTACGGGCAAGATTAAAACAGGCAGCTACGAGAGCCAGCGCACGGGCAGCAAGGTATATTACACAGAGGTTGTGGCAAATAGCGTAGGATTTGGAGAGAGCAAAGCAGAGGCAGAGGCGAGAGGGCAGCAGCTGCCGGAGAGTGACGGGTTTATGAATATCCCAGAGGGAGCAGACGAAGAGCTGCCGTTTAATTAACAGAAAGCGAGGTACAGAACATGGAGCAGGAAGAAACAAAGACAACAGCGGCAACAGGGGTAGAAATGCCGCCAGAGGCTGAAAGCTGGGCACAGCTGCACGAAAGCGAATTAACAGAGCTGATGCAGAAACAGGCAAAGGCTGCAATAACGGAACTGAAACGACAGGAAAAGCAGGAGCGAAAGAAAGAGAAATACCACAACACTTTTACGCTTATGAAATGCTACCGTGATGCGGTTTTCCATATCGAGAACGCAATAAGCGACGGGCAGCAGTTGGAGCTTAAGGGTATGACGGACGAGCAGCAGCGTACATACTTAGAGAGTATCAGACGCACACGCTTTAAGACATTGATAATGACAGCGCATATAGACAAGGCGGTAGAAGAGATAGAACGCCGTAGAGAGGCAGCAGGCAGAGGCGTAGAGTACAAGGCTTTTGAAATGTATTTCATGCAGGGCATGGACTATGCGGAAATTGCAGAGCAGCTGGACACAGGAAAGAATACACCGAGGCGCTGGGTAACAGGTATCATAAATGAGCTGTCAGTATTATTGTGGGGGATTGATGAAGAGCGCACAGCTGGCGTGGTAAAGTAATGGTAAAAACGTGGTGTTTACATGGGAAAACAAAAGAGATACAATGGTAGCATGAAATGAGTAGGCGATAGCTTAAGCCATGTGCGGCAGCAGTTGCCTACTCTTTTTCTATTCATTCTTTAGCCTCCACCCAGCGCATGAAACTTAGGGCGCTGGGGAATGAAGAAAGAGAGGGGACAGTATGAAAGCATGGGCTAAGAGTTTTTATTTATCAGCGGCATGGGAAAAAACCAGAGCCGCTTATTTAATGTCACAAGATTATATTTGTGAACGCTGCGGGCAGCCTGCAAAGATAGTGCATCATAAGCGCTGGATTAACAGAGAGAACATAAACGACATAAGCGTTACGTTGTGCTGGGATAACTTAGAGGCGTTGTGCCAAGACTGCCACAACAAGGAACACCACAAACAGGAGAGGCATAAGCGGTATCGGTTCGACGAGAACGGCGGCATACTCCCCCCCATATCAGAAAAATAATTAAAGGGGGCGAATACCGAGGGGGATACCCTAAAATTACCCTACGGGCGTGCGCACGGGTGGTGTAGGGGGTGTGGTGCGGCGCAGGAATGGAAAGCGGGGTAAAGGAATGGCAACAAAGAAAGAGAAAACCAAAGAACAGAGGATAAAGACCGAAAAGACCAGACTTAAGGGAATTTTTAAGGACTTAGACGAAAACAAAAGAAAATTAGTAACGCCGCTGATAGAAAAGGCTGCATTTATGAGCATTGAGCTGGACGACTTGCAGGCGAAACTTGAAAAAGACGGCTGGACGAGTGAGTACCAGAACGGGCAGAACCAGTGGGGAACAAAGAAAAGCCCAGAGGCAGAAACCTACATAGCGCTTAGTAAGAACTATGCAGCAGTGATTAAGCAGCTTACGGAATTAGTACCAGCTGCGAAACGAAAGACAAGCAGGCTGGCGGCTTTGCGGGAAGAGTAAGCAATATTGCCGCCTTATCGAAATTATATCTATGAGTACCACGCAAAGATTACAAGCGGCGAAATCATAGCGGGAAAATGGATAAAGAAAATATACGAAATCATTATAAACGGGCTGCAAAAGCAGGAGTATTTTTTTAATGCAAAGGCTGCGAATAAGGCTATACGGTTCATAGAGAACTTTTGCCACCACAGCAAGGGACGTAATGATTTAATCAAGTTGGAGCTATGGCAGAAAGCCATAGTTTCTGTTATTTTTGGCATACAGGACGCAGAAAAAATACGTATTTTCCGTGAAATTTTTATTGTAATTGGCAGAAAAAACGGAAAAAGTTTATTTGCATCTGCGATTATTGCATATATGGCGTACTTAGAGCCAGAGTATGGACAAGAAATATACTGCTTAGCGCCGAAATTAGACCAAGCGGCGCTGGTGTATGACGGATTTTATCAAATGGTACAGGCAGAGGACGAGTTAGCGGAACTGGCAAAGAAACGGCGCAGCGATATTTATATTGCGGAGAGCAACACGGTAATAAAACCGATTGCTTTTAATGCCAAGAAGTCAGACGGATTTAACCCGCAGCTTGTGGTATGTGATGAAATGGCAGCATGGAGCGGGGACGCTGGACTAAAGCAGTATGAGGTTATGAAATCCGCTTTAGGCGCACGTACTCAACCTATGATATTGAGCATAAGCACTGCCGGATATATCAACGACAGTATTTATGATGAACTAATGAAACGTAGCACAAGTTTCTTGAAAGGAAACAGCAAAGAGCGCAGGCTATTACCATTCCTTTACATGATTGATGATGTGGAGAAGTGGAACGACATAGACGAACTGAAAAAGGCTAACCCTAACATGGGCGTATCCGTAAAAGAAAGTTTCTTTATGGACGAGATAGCAGTAGCAGAGGGCAGCTTAAGTAAAAAAGCAGAGTTCCTTACAAAGTATTGCAATATCAAGCAGAACAGCTCTATTGCATGGCTGGAATATCAGACGGTAGAGAACGCCGGAGTAGAAAAGACCTTAGAGGACTTTAGGGACTGCTATGCAGTGGGCGGTATCGACTTAAGCCAGACAACGGACTTAACGGCAGCCAGTGTGGTTATTCAGAAAGACGGTACACTGTATGCGTTTACACAGTTCTTTATGCCACGGGGCAGGCTGGAATACTTACAGGCTACGGACGGCGTGCCGTATGACATATTCGTTAAAAAGGGGCTGATAACCTTAAGCGGCGAGAATTACGTAGATTACCACGACGTTTACGGCTGGTTTACTATGCTGCTGGAAGATTACGGCATACGACCGTTAAAAATCGGCTACGACAGATACAGCGCCCAGTACCTTATTACCGATATGGCAAATTATGGTTTTCACATGGACGACGTTTACCAAGGCGAAAACCTTACACCAGTTATACGGGAGTTTGAGGGCATCATAAAAGACGGCGATTTTAAGATTGCCGACAACAATTTACTAAAGACGCATTTCTTAAATGTTGCGCTTAAGCACAACATGGAAACAAGAAAATTCAGACCTATAAAAATCGAGCAGCGGGCGCATATCGACGGCTTTGTATCTGTCATAGATGCAATGACCGTGCGGCAGAAATACTGGGAAGAGTGCGGCGAGCTGCTTAAAAATGCCGCATAGAAAGGAGTGTAAACGGCATGAAATTTTTAGACTATCTTTTTCATGGCAAAGAATTAAAAGCCATAGGTAATTATTTCAAAATGCTGAACGGATACAGCCCGACGTTTACCAGCTTTAGCGGCGGCGTGTATGAAATGGATTTGACCAGAACGGCTATAAATAATTTTGCCACACATTGCAGCAAGCTAAAGCCGGAGATAGAGGGCAGCGCCCTTAAGTCGCTGGAAAAGACATTGCAGCATAAACCCAACTACTTTATGGATACAACAAAATTTATAAAGCGTCTGGCAACGTATGTAGCGGTGGAACACACCGCTTTTATTATACCTATCGAGGACGAATACGGGCGCTTATGTGGCTGGTATCCGCTGCGGGCTGAACGCTGCGAGGTGGTAGAGAGCGAGAGACAATTATATTTACGGTATCTGTTTGCAAATGGCAGCTATGGAGCTATTGAGTTTGAACGTGTAGGCATTATGACAGACTTTGAATATAAAGACGACCTTTTCGGAGAGGACAACAGCACGCTTGCACCAACTATGCAGTTGATACATACGCAGAATGAGGGAATTATAAACGCTGTAAAAAATTCGGCAAATATCCGCTTTCTGGCAAAGGTGGCAAATATACTGAAACCAGAGGATATAAAGAAAGAGCGGAAACGCTTTACAGAGGATAACTTAAGCGCCGACAACGATAGCGGCATGATTATTTATGATAACAAGTTTAGTGAGCTGAAACAGGTAGAAAGCAAACCGTATACGCCAAACGCATTGCAGATGCAGCACATACAGGAAAATGTATGCACGCATTTTGGCACAAATATGGATATTCTGCAAAATAAATTTGATGAAAATACGTGGAATGCTTACTACGAGGGGAAAATAGAGCCGTTTGCAATACAGCTATCGCTTGTTATGACAAATATGAGCTTTACAGAGAGAGAAAGAGCCTGCGGCAATGCTATTTTCTTTTCTGCAAACCGCCTGCAATACGCCAGCAACGCCACAAAGTTAAGCGTAAGCACACAGCTTTTTGACCGTGCGCTACTAAACAGAAACGGCGTAATGGATATATGGAACATGGCACACGTTGAGGACGGGGAAAAGTATTATATCCGAAAGGAATATACAGAGGTAAGCGAACTGCACAAAGGAAGTGAGCAGCCAGTTATCATACAGCAAGTACCGCAGCAGACAGAACCAGCAGCGGGAGAAGAGCCGCAGAACGGACAGGAAGAGAAAGAGGGTGTAAATAATGCCAGTTAAGAAAGAGCGGGAATATAGAACGCTGGTAGCGCCTCTGGCTGCGCAGAGTTCCGGCGAAAAGCGCTTACAGTCGGAGTGCTACGTAGAGGGCTACGCTACTACATTTAATGCGCCATACCTTTTATATGAGTTTGAGGACGGCACAAAGATTTACGAAAGAATAGACGCACACGCATTAGACAGCGCAGACATGAGTGACGTTATCATGCAGTACGACCATGAGGGCAGAGTATTTGCCAGACAGTCAAATAATACGCTGATTTTAGAGCCGGACGTAAAGGGGCTTTTCGTGGCAGCAGACTTAAGCCGGACAGACTTAGCCCGTGGGCTGTATCAAGACATAAGCGCAGGAATGATTACTAAAATGTCATGGGCGTTTACAGTGGCAGAGGAAAGCTACGACAGAGAAACACATACAAGAACAATTTTGAAAATCAAAAAGGTTTATGATGTATCAGCCGTGAGTATTCCGGCAAATAACGATACTGAAATAAGCGCCCGTGCTTTTGCGAGTAGGAGTTATGAGCGGGAGCGGCAGGAGTTGCTTAAGAGGCGGGCAGCAATACTAAAGATTAAGGCGAGCTTATAAAAATCAAAACAAAAAAGGAGAACACAGACTATGAGATTAAAGGAAATTGAGGCAAGATTAGCCGAAATCAAAGAAGAGCTTAACACCAGAGCGGCAGAGCTTACGGACGAGGAAATTACAAAACTGGAAACAGAGGTAACAGACTTACAGGAAGAGCGTACCGCTTTACTGGCAGCGGCAGAGAAACGTAAAAAGCTGCTTGAAAGAATTGCAGCAGGAGAGCCGACAGGTGGAGCGGGAGCAGATACCACGCTGCTTAGAAATTTCAAGGGAGCAGGCGGCGCAGGAGCAGGAGAACCAGAGGACAAATACGACACTACGGCATACAGAAAAGCGTTTATGAATTATGTATGCAGAGGCGTTGCTATTCCGGCAGAGTACAGAGCAGCTGAAACCACCACCACAGCAGACAGCGGCGCTGTGATTCCGACAACTATTATGAATGAAATTATCCAGAAACTGGAAAGCTACGGCAGCATTTATGCAAAGGTGCGTAAGATTAACGTACAGGGCGGCGTTTCCATTCCGATTGCAGACTTAAAGCCTACTGCACACTGGATTACAGAGGCAAAGAGCAGCGACGACCAGAAAGCATCTGCTAAAAATTCCGTAACTTTCAATTATTACGGTTTGGAGTGCAAAATTTCCCAAAGCATTTTAGCAAATGTAGTAACATTGAAAATGTTTACTGATTTGTTCGTACCTATGGCAACAGAGGCAATGGTAAAGGCTATCGAAATTGCCATTTTCAACGGTACAGGCGAGGGGCAGCCGCTGGGCGTTCTGAAAGACAGCAGGGTAACAGCTGTAATTACTCTGACACCGGAAGAGTATGCAAGCTGGAACGGCTGGCACAAGGTAAAAGGCAAAATGAAAAAGGCGTACAGAAACGGCAGCTTTGTTATGAACCAGTCCACTTTTGATACTGGCATTGACGGCATGGAAGATAAGAACGGGCAGCCTATCGGACGCACAAACTACGGCGTGAACGGAGAGGAAACATACCGTTTTATGGGTAAGAATGTGGAAACTGTAGAGGACGACGTTTTACCGAGCTGGGACGACGCAAACGAGGGCGACGTAATCGCAGTATTTATGAATTTCTCTGATTACGTTATCAATACCAACATGGAAATGCAGGTAGTGAAATGGACAGACCACGACAACAACAAGATTAAGAATAAGTGCTTAATGGTAGTGGACGGCAAAGTAGCTGACGCTGCGGGCATTATCTTAGTTAAAAAGGGTGTAACAGCAGTGTAAGAAAGCGAGGCAGAGCATGAAAGGATACTTAGACGCAAAAGAGCTGGAAAGCTATAAGAAAGAGGATTTGCAGGAACTGGCAAAGCAGCTGGGCGTAGATGCAGAGGGAACAAAGAAAGAAATTGCTGCACGCTGCGCAGCCGTCGAGGTAGACATACCAGACGACAACGAGCTTACGGAAGAGGACAAAAAAGCAGCAGCCGAGGCAGCAGCAGAGGCGGCAGCTAAAGCCGAAGAGGAAAAGGCGGCAGCCGAGGCAACAGCGAAAGCCGAAGAGGAAAAGGCGGCAGCTAAAGCCGAGGAAGAAAAGAAAGTAGCAAGGCTGGTAAAAGTGAAAGTAAAGCGCCGTTTCCGTGATATGGAATTAAACCAGATTAAGGATGCTGGGGACGCTTACACCGTAAGCAGAGAACGTGCAGCAGTTCTGGAAGAGGCAGGCGTAGCAGCAGTAATAGAAGAGTAAGAAAGAGGGTGCAGGCTGTGGCAGCAGATACCACAACATTAACCGAGAAAATGCGGGCGGCGCTGCGTATCAGCAGCACCAGTGAGAAAATCACAGAGGAAATAAACGACTGTATAGCCGCCTGCAAAGCTGATATGAAAAACGACGGCGTAAAAGTGATAAAAGAGACAGACGGGTTGATTATCAGAGCAATTACACTGTATTGCAAGGCAGAGTTTGGTTTTAACAATGCTGCGGAACAATTTAGAAAGTCATACGACGCACTTAAAATGCGCTTATCTTTATCAGCAGAATACAACACAGCGCCGCAAGTGTCCGAAACGGACACCAACAGCACAGAAAGTGGGGTGTAAAGCGGTGGAGTGGCTGGACGAATTAACACTTATTGCAGAAACAACAGCAGAAAACAGGGTAAATAAAAACGGCTTTGCAGTAAAGCCGGAAGAAAGCCCCCGCACTGTATTCTGCAACAAAAAATCAGTAGGGTACAGTGAATATTTTAAGAGCCAGCAGACAGGAAAACTGGTAGAGGCAAAGTACGAGGTACACAAGGCAGATTATGGCGGCGAGGACGTAGTAGAAGTAAACGGGCGGCGCTATTTTGTACTTAAGACCTACGATACAGGAACAGACACCATAGAGCTTACGCTTACAGATTTACGCCACAGAAACGAGGTGTAAGCATGGGAGAGTTTAACACAGTCGGGCTGGAAGATATTATAGACGCTTTCAGCCGGAGAGAGGCGGCTACAGTTGAGGCAGTCCCCAAAATGCTTAAAGCTGGTGCTGATGTGCTGATAGAGGCACAGAGAGCAGAGGCACAGGCAATGGGACTGAATGAAACGGGCGGTTTTATCAATTCCATAAAAGCTACGGGCGTAAAGGGCGACGATACGGAGAAATACGTAGAGATATACCCACAGGGACGGGCAAAGCATGGAAACGACAGAAAAGGAGATAAAAGCAAGGTGCGCTATGCAACAATCGGCTTTGTGGCAGAGTACGGCACAAGTAGCCACGCTGCACGCCCTTATATGACAGTGGCAAACGAAAAGGCGCACGAAAAGGTAGTAGAGGCACAGCGCAGTATATGGGAGAGTGAAACAGGCGAATGAGTATACAGGAGATTTTAGAAAGCGCAGGGTTGCCAGCCCAGAGAGGCGTTTACACTGGACGGGATAAGCCAGACGCATATTATACGTTTCTACGGCTGCTGGGTACGCCTGCGGTAAATGCAGACGACGAAGAGAAAGAGCGCAGGGAAATGTATAGAGTTACGCTTTTCCATAAGGGCGATTTTGAGGCGCAGCTTGATAAGACAAAAGAGGTATTGAAAGCAGCAGGCGTTTATATCAACAGCATAGACGCAGAAAGCTACGAAACAGAAACGGGGTACTGGTTAGTGCCTATCACAGTCGAGATTTTGAAAGAGGAGTGATTAAACAATGACACTGGGACTGAAAGATTTATATTACGCCGTATGCACAGAGGCAGACGGAGCAGAGAGCTACGGGACACCTAAGAAAATGGCAGAGGCAATGAGCGCCGATTTATCCGTAAAGACAGCAGACGGCAGCTTGTATGCAGACGACACATTAAGCGAGAGCGTCACGGAGTTTGCAAGCGGAACGCTTAAGCTGGGAATTAAAGACCTTACGCCGGAAGTGCTGGCAGAGCTGCTGGGGCAGGCAGTAGATAAGAACAGCGTAGTATGGGCGGGAAAAGAGGACGAGCCGCCGTATGTTGCTGTAGGGTTCAGAGCTAAGAAAACGGGTGGTAAATACCGTTACGTATGGCTGCTTAAAGCAAAATTTAAAGTACCGTCTGAAAAGTACGAAACAAAGGGCGAGAGTATCAAGTTTAACACGCCGGACATTGAGGCATCTTTTACAACAAGAAAGAAAGATAACTTGTGGAAAGCAGACTTTGTGGGAACAGAGGAAAGCGCAGCGGCTAAAACGTGGTTTACAGCAGTGCCGGAAAAGGCAGCAGCAATGGAAAGTGTATAAAACAGGAAAGGAGAGAGGCGTAGCATGGGCTGCGCCTTAATTTTATATCATGGGAGCATTAAAGAGCGGGGCTTTTCCCGTAGAGCTGAACGGCAAAGAATATGGTTTACTTTTTTCACTGAACGCATTAGACGAAGTGCAGGAAAAGTTTGGGGGCTACGACAAATTAAGTGAGGTATTCAATAAAGATAACCCAAACCTTTTTAAAGATACAAGGTGGTTACTTACGCTGCTTATTAACGAGGCACTTTTAGCAGAGGACGAAAACGCCCAGCTGCTTGAAGAGAAGAGGGTAGGCAGACTGATACACGCAGGAAATTTGCAGGAAGTACAGAACGCTATTTTTAAATCGTTCTACAGAGGAACTGCGGGAGACAACAGCGACACAGAGAACGAAAACGACGGAGAAGAAACAACAGAAGAGGGAAACAGGGCAGCCGTGCAGGAAAATTAGATACTGCACGGCTTTTGTATATTGCAGTAGTGCTTTTGAGATACAGGGAACGTGAGGCATGGAGAAAAACACCATACCAGATAACGACACTGTTTAAATATCACAAGGAATATAACCCGCACATTTTCCGACAGGAACAGGCGGGAACATCAGCAGCTACAGAAAACATGGACGATATAGACATAGCGTTAGGGGGCTTTTAATTATGGCAGATAAGACGCAGAACGTCAAAACAAGGTTAAGTTTTGACGGAGAGGCAGAGTATAAAGCAGCCTGCAAGGAAATTAACAGCACCCTTAAAGTGCTTAATTCTGAAATGAAACTTGTAACGGCTGAATATAAGGACAATGCAAGCAGCGTAGATGCGCTGAAAGCAAAGCAGGCGGTACTACAGAAAACATACGACGAGCAGGCAAAAAAGGTAAAAGAAACCGAGGCGGCTTTAGAAAAATGTCGCAAGGCAACAGGAGACAATAGCGAAGAAAGTAAAAAACTTGAAACCCAGTTAAATTACCAGAAAGCAGCGCTTGTAAAGACAGAGCAGGAATTAGGCAAAACGACTGACGAAATGGAAAAAGCAGAAAAAGCCGCTGACGAAATGGGAAAGGAAATAAAAGACAGCGGGGAACAGGCAGACGACGCAAAGGGAAAATTTTCTGGATTTACAAGCGTGCTAAGCGGAATGGGTACAGCGCTTAAAGCAGCAGCAGCGGCGACGGCGGCAGCAGTTGCGGGAGCGGCAACAGCCATAGGAGCGCTTACCACAAAAGCGATAGAGGGATACGCAGCACAGGAACAGCTTGTAGGCGGTGTAGAAACTCTTTTCAAAACGTCGTCTGATACGGTTGTTGGTTATGCAAACGACGCATATAAAACAGCCGGAATGTCTGCAAATGAGTACATGGAAACAGTTACCAGCTTTTCAGCGTCGCTGCTTGCCAGTATGAATAATGACACGGCAGCGGCAGCAGAAAAGGCAAACGTGGCAATTACGGATATGTCAGACAATGCAAATAAAATGGGTACTGATATATCGCTTATACAGAACGCCTATAACGGTTTTGCAAAGCAGAATTATACCATGCTGGATAACTTAAAACTGGGATATGGCGGTACAAAAGAGGAAATGCAGCGACTGCTTGATGATGCAAGCAAGCTATCCGGCATTAAGTATGATATTTCATCATATTCAGACGTTGTAGACGCTATTCACGTCGTACAGACGGAAATGGGCATAACAGGGACAACGGCAAAAGAGGCAAGTACAACAATAGAGGGTTCGGTTAGTTCTATGAGTTCAGCGTGGGACAACTGGGTAGCTGGAATGGCAGACAGCGAGGCGAATTTCTCACAGCTTACAAGCAATCTGGTAGACAGTATTGTAACAGTGGTAGGGAATATAGCACCGAGGGTAATAGAAACAGTGCCGAGGCTGGTAAGCGGACTGGGAGAAATCGTAGAGCAGCTTGCAACGTATATACCACAGGTTATACAGGAGTTATTACCGCCTTTAATGAGCGGCGTACAGGACTTGCTTAATACGCTGGTTGGAATGCTGCCGGAAATGATAAGCATAATCGGGCAGATTATACCGACAATCATAGATACGCTGCTTACTATATTACCGCAGCTTTTAGAGGCAGGCGTACAGATTATTACGGAATTGGCGCAAGGTATCGCACAAGCGTTACCTACATTGCTGCCAACAATCGTAACGGTGGTTACGAACATTGTAACCATGCTGATAGAAAATATACCGTTGCTGATTACAGCAGCATTACAGCTGCTTACGGGGCTGGCACAGGGGCTGGTAGCAGCGCTGCCTGTACTGATTGAGGCACTGCCGGAAATCATAACGGCTATCATAAATGCACTGGTTGAGGGCATACCGCTTATTATTGAAAGTGCGGGCGATATTATAGTTGCATTGATTGACGGCATCATAGATGCAATACCGCTTTTAATCGCAGCCATACCGCAGATTATAGCAGCCATTGTAACAGGACTGATTACGGGACTGCCTAAGATTTTGACGGCGGCAGGCAAGCTGGTAACGACAATCATAAATAAAATAAAAGAGCTACCTACTCTGATACCGCAGGCAATCGCTGCGGGCGTTGAGAAAATAGCAGAGTGGGGCGCAAATATGCAGGAAAAAGGCGGCACAGTTATAACAGGTTTTGTAACGAAAGTTATAGATATTGTTAAGGAGCTGCCGCAGAAAATCTGGAACAGTATAGTAAGCGCAGTAACCAGAGTGGCTACGTGGGGCGCAAATATGCAGACCAAAGCCAAAGAAGTAATGAACACAATGCTTACGAACATTGTAACGATTGTGAAAGAAACGCCTGCTAAAATCTGGAACAGTATAGTAAGCGCAGTAACCAGAGTGGCTACGTGGGGTAACAATATGCTTACGAAAGCCAAAGAGGTAATGAACGCCATGGTAACAGGCGTTATTACGATTGTTAAGGAACTGCCGCAGAAAATCTGGAACAGCATAGTAGGGGCAGTTACCAAAGTGGCTACGTGGGGCAACAATATGCTTACGAAAGCCAAAGAGGTAATGAACGCCATGGTAACAGGCGTTATTACGATTGTTAAGGAACTGCCGCAGAAAATCTGGAACAGCATAGTAGGGGCAGTTACCAAAGTGGCTACGTGGGGCAACAATATGCTTACGAAAGCCAAAGAGGTAATGAACGCCATGGTAACAGGCGTTATTACGATTGTTAAGGAACTGCCGCAGAAAATCTGGAACAGCATAGTAGGGGCAGTTACCAAAGTGGCTACGTGGGGCAACAATATGCTTACGAAAGCCAAAGAGGTAATGAA
>CDZG01054776.1_pt1 | contig 16444 bp, 16 predicted proteins | sample 557741 | NCBI WGS metagenome assembly CDZG01 (sample SAMEA3182086, study PRJEB8094) | gut metagenome | biome: human; feature: gut; material: Stool; isolation source: human stools | place: Canada | collected 2013-01-21
TTCCCCGTAACCTATTGTATTATAAAGCGATGTGTTGTTTTATTCAATATATCGTTTTATACGCTTCGTTCTGTGCCCCGTAATACAGCTCCAGCTGGAACTTCTAAAGAGAATTTACCATCCATATCAGTAATCGTTCCCGTAGTAGTACCTTTAACAACAATATTAGCTCCAATGATAGGGGCTCCCGTAGCATCGACAACCGTACCTTTAATAACTCGTTTATCTCCTACTTGTTGTGTTTTGTTTGATTTTACTCCGGCAGATAGGACAATCTGATTATTCTCCTTTATCACATAACTGATAGAGGTCTGACGCTGAATTTCGTTTAGAATAGTTTGGATATTTGCGTCACTGGTATTGATATTTATTTTCTGATCGAGTCCCTGCAAATCTTCATTATAAAAGAAACGGTATTCGCTAACTCTCTCTATTTCACGAATAACATCGCGAGTTGATTTGTTTTCTAAAGTCAATGATATTTGGGCAGACATAGCTAAACTAGACATCATACAGAAGCCACCCACTACCAGACTTTTTCGAATTGACTTTTTAAGGTTACTCATTTTAAGTGTTTTTTTTAATTTGGTAATAAACTTAATGGATAATTTTGTAACCGGATTTCAATTTACTTCTATGACTTTTTCTCTCTACACATAGATCTCAGATTGACTTCCGCTCGCTTTAGGAGGTTTTGTTTATCCGGACAAACCTCCTTCTTTTTCTATTCATCCTTTCCCATAGGCTTTCTATTTTAGTTCATACTATTTATTTCGACTCAACCAGATAATACTGTCGCGTTTTTCATAGCGTATTGGAGCTGTCAAACTGATCAGTTCAAATACATTCTCCAAACTATTATTCTTAATGACACCAGAGAAACGATAATGTTTGATATCATCTGTCTGAAATTCTACTTTTACATTATATAAACGATCCAACATGATCGCTACTTCTTCTAACGATTCTCCACGGAATACCAGTTCCTGATTCCGCCACATCCGATCATAATTAGTATTTCCATTCAATTTCACAAAAGAATGCTTAATCCGATTATAACTCACACTTTGATCCGGATCCAGTAACAAAGTCTGTCCTGCAACAGAAGTTTTTACCTTTCCTTCAAATAACGACGCTGTCAATTCTTCATCTTCCTCGTATGCTTTCACATTAAAAGTAGTCCCCAAGGCTTCTACCTGCATTTCACCCGCTTGAACAATAAAACGGTGTTTCGGATCTTTAGCCACTTCAAAATAAGCTTCTCCAGATAGGGATATCTGTCGATCTTTTTTGCCATATTCTCCAGAGTACTTTATTTCTGTATCTGAATTCAACCAAACTTTTGTACCATCGGGCAAAACGACATTAGAACGTTGACCTTTTTCTGCAGAAACAACAAACGTCTGTTGTGACATTTGATTCACTTGACGGAAATAATGAACCGAAATACCTATACTAACACATAAAGCAACAACAGCTGCAGCTGTACTAGCCCACCATAAACGAAGTTTCCGTATATTCTTTCGTTTCTGTTCCATCTCTTTCATCCGCAATTTGATCTGATGAAACATCCGCCCCTGGACATCTGCCGGAATAGATTTTCCATGAGCATTATCCCAGTATGAACGATAGTAAGCATACAAAGTTTCTTCTGGAGCTGTTTTTCTAAACCAGTCCAACAAATCTTTCTCTTCTTCAGGAGAAGTTCCTCCCTTTAAGAAACGATCCAACAAAATTATGTAATCCTGTTCTTTTTCCATATTTCATGATTGTATATCCTTAAAGAACGACAATCCCTTACAACAAACTTGAAAAAAGCTTATATTTAACTTTTATTTACACTAAACAATTATTTCAGACAAATTTCATTTCTACTTTTATTTCCTGTTTATTAAAAGATTATATGTATCTTCGAGCTCAAAATAAAAACAAACTGATTCAGAACTTATGAAAAGAATAATTCTAGTTTATTTATTGTCTCTAGTTTACATGCTGGTTTTTGCAAACCGGAAAGATATATTGATCAACGATCAATGGCATTTCCGGTTTAATTACGAAGTTCAACGTAATAGTGGACGACTCGTTAACTTACCGCACACTTGGAATGCTTTGGATGCGGATGTAAAACCAGACTATCATCGAGGTATCGGGAATTATACTAAAGAGATATTTATTCCTCAGGAGTGGAAAGGTAAACGTTTATATTTGCGTTTTGAAGGAGTCAATACAGTAACAAACGTTTTTATGAACGATAAACATATAGGTGAACACCGGGGCGGATATGGAGCGTTTATCTTTGAAATTACCGACAATGTTAACTATGGAAGTAAAAATCAGCTGTTGGTTCGGGTGAATAATGCCCTGCAACTGGATGTGATGCCGTTAGTGGGCGATTTCAACTTTTATGGGGGTATTTATCGGGATATACATTTGATCATTACTGACGAAGTACATATCTCCCTAACAGATTATGCTTCACCGGGTGTTTATCTGATGCAAAAGCAAGTCAGCAAGGAACAAGCTAATGTACAGGCTAAAATCATGTTGTCTAATAATACACCTGAAAAGCAAAAGAGAACATTATCTCTGAAAGTATGGGATGGAAATCAGGTAAAATGGGAAAAAGCACAAGAGATTGAGATCATGCCGGGAGAAAGCAGCCAGACCCTCGACTTGGTTATCGAAAATCCTCATCTTTGGAATGGGCGGAAAGATCCGTTCTGTTATCGTACTGAAATTAGTTTACTAAAGAACGGACAAATAACGGATTGCATTGATCAGCCTTTAGGACTTCGCTTCTTCCGGGTTGATGCCGAAAAAGGATTCTTTCTGAACGGAGAACATCTGAAGTTGAAAGGTGTCTGCCGCCATCAGGAAAGAAGTGAAGTTGGAAATGCATTACGCAAAGAACATCATGAAGAAGATGCTGCCATCATTGCTGAAATGGGAACAAATGCCATTCGTTTGGCGCATTATCCTCAGGCGTCCTATATGTACGATTTAATGGATCATTATGGTATCATTGTTTGGGCTGAGATTCCATTCGTCGGTCCAGGCGGTTATTTAGACCGGGGTTTCGTGGATCAGCCAGCTTTCCGTGAAAATGGGAAAGAACAGTTGAAGGAATTGATCCGTCAGCATTACAATCACCCGTCTATTTGTTTTTGGGGATTATTCAACGAATTAAAAACTTATGGAGATAATCCGACCGAATATGTAAAAGAATTAAATCAATTGGCTAAGCTGGAAGATCCAACCCGATTAACGACAGCTGCCAGTAACATTTCAGCCAATGATCCGATTGGTATGGTATCCGATTTAATTGCCTGGAACCAATATTTTGGTTGGTATGGAGGTCATCCATCTGATATGGGAACCTTTTTGGACAAGACTCATCAAGAATTTCCTAACCTGAAAATAGCTATCAGTGAATATGGTGCCGGAGCAAGTATTTATCACCAGCAAGACTCCATCAAGCCGGGTATTGCTTCCGGATATTGGCATCCTGAAAACTACCAGACATTCTATCACATGGAGAACTGGAAAGCTTTGGCTGAAAGACCTTTCGTATGGGGATCTTTTGTCTGGAACATGTTTGATTTCGGAGCGGCTCATCGGGAAGAAGGAGATCGTCCGGGCGTTAATGACAAAGGTTTAGTAACTCGTGATCGCAAAACACGCAAAGATGCTTTCTATTTCTATAAGGCTAATTGGAACCAGAAAGATGCTTTTGTTTACATAGCCAATCGCCGACACCGGGAACGGACCTGTAAAAAAACAGACATCATGGTCTTTTCTAATCAACCGGAAGTAGAACTGTTTATCAACGGTATAAGTCAAGGGAAACAACAGGCAGATGCTTATGCTACTTTCCAATGGAAATCCATTCAGCTTACTGAAGGAGAAAACAAAATAGAAGTAAAAGCAGGGAAAAAGAAAGATCAGGTTACTGATTCCGTTATTTGGCATTTATGATTTTTCGGATCTGTTTTTGTAATCCCCAAAATATGCCGGCTTTTCATCAAAAGTGATGAGCACCCCAATCGCCTGTATAGCCATTTCCTGTCTCCCGATAATTACGCCAAACTGCCCACGGACCTTTTTCTTCCATTTCCGGATTATCAATTGGCGGACACATATCCGGATGATAATGCACGTTCGGACTCGTAAGCGGTCCCATCCAAGCATTGAAATTTAAATAAGGAGGAACCGGTACTTCCGGCAGATCAAACGGTTTAGGAGGCTCACCAATATGAACCTGAACACTTTCTATATGACCGATCGCACCGGCACGCACCAATTCTATTGCCCGTTGGAATTCACGGTCTGAGCGTTGCTGACTTCCCACTTGTAATACCCGGTTGTTAGCCCGAACAGCACGCACCAAAGCTATACTTTCAGAAATGGTATAAGTCAGCGGTTTCTGCAGATAGACAACCTAAAAATTCACGACGGTTCATCTTTTTCGTTTATTTTTCCATGACATTTTATAATAAAGTTCTACAATAAAGATCTTACTCTAATCTGATTTATTCTTCAGCCAAGACCAAAAATACGGTATTCCTTCCTTATTTCCTAGTCTTTAAAGTCGATTGGCCAGAAAAATCAGAAAACAAGCCAAAAACACATCCGAAGATAATTTCTCACGTAAGAATTGAAGTGAACGGTAAATTTGAGTCTCTACCGTTTTTTCTGATATAGAGAGCCGAGTGGCTATTTCTTTATTTGAAAGATGTTCAAAACGACTCAGACTAAAAATCATTTTCCGGGCTGGAGGCAACTCCTCAATCAATTGTAAAATATAATCACGCAAAGAATTGGCTTCCATTTGTTTTTCCAATGCAGAATCATCATCAACCGAAGAGGAAGAAATAACATCCGATGCCTGTTCAAAAATCAATTTTTTCTCTGTTTCCTTATAAACCAAATGTCGGGCAATTGTAAAAAGGTAAGCATTGATGCCTTGTTCAGGATCTATCCGTTCATGAGTTTCCCATATTTTCAAGAAAACAGTCTGCGTAATATCTTCAGCCAATGATTTATCGTATAAGATAGAAAGGACAAAATTATATATATGGGAGTTGTATTGCCAGAATAAGGATTCAAAAGCACTTTCGTCTCCTTTTTTCAAACGTTCCAGTATTTTCTTATCAACTTCCATAGTTCTAATTACTTAAAGTCCTTAATAAGCAACAAAGTTCTTTTGGGACTTAATTGTATTTTTCATTTTTAAATCGGTTATTTTTTTAGAAAATGTTCAATATTTGGTAAAGATATACAGAATTTTCTATTTATCATTCAATTCCCAATATTATTTCAACTCCATATATTTCCTTTCGTCCGGGCGTAAATGGCTTTTCAATAGTCCCAAAAGGACTAATATAGAAAACAAAATAAACGAGAATCGTTTTCAAAATTTATTAGATTCAAAAACGATTCTCGCTTATTTTGAGAAGAGATAATACCCTCTCTTCTTTTCTATCTTGTAAAGATTATCAACAAGCTTTAAAGCTCATATCCAAACCTTTTACAGAATGAGTCAAAGCTCCTACCGAAATAAAATCAACTCCACACTCAGCGTACTGACGCAAAGTATCAAAAGTGATTCCTCCGGATGATTCGATTTCAAAACGTCCACCGATCATTTCTACGGCTTTCTTCGTATTTTCAGGTGTAAAGTTATCCAGCATGATACGATCAACACCTCCAATTTTCAATACTTGCTGAATTTCATCGAAGTTACGGACTTCAATTTCAATCTTCAAATCCTTATGTTTTTCTTTCAGATACTCATGACAACGAGTGATAGCAGCTTCAATGCCACCGGCAAAGTCAACATGATTATCCTTCAACAAGATCATATCAAACAAACCAATCCGATGGTTTACACCACCACCGATACGAACGGCCTCTTTCTCAATCATACGAAGGCCCGGCGTTGTCTTACGCGTATCCAACACACGTGTTTTTGTTCCTTCCAATGCTTTCACATATTTGCGAGTTGTTGTTGCAATACCACTCATACGTTGCATGACATTTAGCATCAGACGCTCAGTTTGCAGTAATGATTGTACCTTACCTTCTACTACAAAGGCAATGTCACCTTTCTTCACTTCCGTACCATCCTGAATGAAAGTCGTCATTTTCAGTTCCGGATCAAATGTATGGAAAATCAGACGGGCCATTTCCACTCCTGCCAAAACACCATCTTCTTTCACGATTAACTGGCTTTTTCCCATTTCCGTAGCCGGAATACAACACAAGGTTGTATGATCGCCGTCACCGATATCTTCGGCAAATGCCAAACGGATCAATTCGGCAATAAGCTGTTCTTTTGTTTCTTTTACGTTCATCTTCTGAAATTATTCTATTCTGATTGATTGTATTACTACCTTATCTCCTTCTACTTTATACGTCACATTAACCCGATAAGATTTATTACCAGCCGTCAGTTTAGCCACCAAAAAACCACTGTCTTTTTTATCCGCATGGTGTAACAAAGAAAAAGCAGAAGGCTTGTTTGAACCAAAAAAGCCATTCAACATCGAAACAGCTTCTTGCGCATTGCAAATCTTTGATTTGTCGGCAAGAGCCATATCGACAGATTTATCCATACATGTCTGTAAATTCGTAGCATTTCCCGTTTTTAACGATGTTGTAATAACTGTAATGTCTGCTGCTTGTACACTAATTGCCGCTACGACCAAGGCAATCAATAGTAAGAATCGTTTCATCACTGATCTTTTTTGTGAATACTGGTGACAAAGATAAGAATTTTCCCTAACTTCGTCTTTGCAAATATAGAAATATAAAATCAAATGAAAATTAGTTTAGTTGTCATTGGGAAAACGGACGCTAATTACTTTTCCGAAGCTATCCGGGAATACCAAAACAGGCTGGTCCATTATATTCCTTTTGAAATACAGGTTATCCCTGACATCAAGAATGCCAAGAACTTGTCAGAAAGCCAGCAAAAGGAAAAAGAAGGCGAACTGATTCTGAAATCCCTACAAGCCGGAGATTATCTGGTATTACTTGATGAAAAAGGGAAAGAATTTACGTCGATGCAGTTTGCTTCTTACCTAGAAAAGAAAATGCACACGGTTTCCCGTAGGCTGGTATTCGTTATCGGCGGTCCGTATGGATTCAGCGAAGCTGTTTATCAGGCAGCATCTGAAAAAGTCTCACTCAGCAAGATGACTTTCTCGCATCAGATGATCCGCCTCATCTTCGTCGAACAAATCTATCGCGCCATGACGATATTGAATAATGAGCCTTATCATCATGAATAATTTTATATATACAGATCAGATATGAAAATAGTAGTTTTAGATGGCAGAACACTCAACAAAGGAGATTTATCCTGGGATGGCTTGCAGGCATTAGGTGAGTGTCATATCTACGAAAACACGCAAGAAGATGAAGTAACCGAACGTTGTCAAGGTGCAGAAATTGTACTGACCAATAAAGTTCGTATCCTGAAAAAGGAAATGGACACACTTCCTGCATTGAAATATATTGGCGTTTTGGCAACAGGTTACAATGTAGTTGATATTGAAGAAGCGAAAAAACGTGGAATCATTGTTACGAACATTCCGGCATACAGTACAGATTCGGTCGTACAAATGGTATTTGCCCACATTCTCAATATTGCAAATCAAGTAGAACATTATACGCAAGAAATAAGAAAGGGAAAATGGACTCAGAATCCTGATTTCTGCTATTGGAATACCAAACTGTTTGAACTGGCCGGTAAAAAGTTGGGGATTGTCGGACTCGGACATATCGGTATGTCGGTAGCTCACGTAGCTCATGCGTTGGGGATGCAAGTACTGGCACTTACATCCAAGTCTAAAGATCAGTTGGAAGATTATATCACTCCAGTTGATAAAGAAACCTTGTTCCGCGAAAGTGATATATTAACGCTCCATTGCCCGCTCACAGCCGATACTCATCATTTCGTCAATAAAGAAATGCTTTCGCTCATGAAACCTTCAGCTATCTTGATCAATACAGGCAGAGGACCTTTGATTGACGAACAAGCCGTAGCAGAAGCGCTCAATAACCGGACTTTGTTTGCTGCCGGTATTGATGTAATGTCAACTGAACCGCCACTAGCCGACAATCCGCTTCTGACGGCAACCCAATGTTATATCACTCCCCATATTGCCTGGGCTACTTATGAAGCACGCGTACGTCTGATGCAGATCGCTATTCAAAACATACGCTCTTTCCAAGAAGGACACATTATTAATAATGTAGCTATTTAAAAAACAAAAAAGCATCTAATATGAGGGTTATTTATTACATTCTAGTAATAGTTGTAGCAGCTATGCTAGGTTACATCTTGGCATTCACAGATTTAATTCAGAAACCAGAATTAGTCGTCGGTTCACTGGTCTTTTTCATATTTGTTTACAAGCCCTTGGTCGATGCTATCTTCATCCGGAAAATGAACCTGTATAAAGGAAAAGGACTTTGGAAAAAGTATCCATGCTGGAGTTTCAGGAAGAAATTATTATTTAAAGATAGCTAAAACATAGAAAGATGGGTAAGGCGGATGGATAGAAAAGTGATCCTTCTGAAGGCTTCGGAAGGTATAAAATAAGAAGATGTGTCAAAACGAGAAGAATTAAACAGGAAACCCCGATATGGCCGGGCTTACGTCTTCTTTCTATTTTGACACATCTTCTTTTCAAACCCAAATCACTTATCACAAATAAGCTATATTATTTCTCGTTTGTTGCATCAACCAATAATCCAATATCGTCATGGCTGCCATCGCTTCCACGATAGGAACAGCACGAGGCAATACACACGGATCATGTCTTCCACGAGCTTTCAGAATTGTATCGTTACCTTCCATATCGACTGTTTCTTGTTCCATCAATAAGGTTGCTACCGATTTAAAAGCTACCCGGAAATAAATGGGCTGACCATTGGAAATACCGCCTTGAATACCTCCCGAATGATTCGTTCGGACATTGATTTTTCCATGGTCATTAAAGAAACGGTCATTCCGTTCTGAACCTTGGAATCCCGCGGCAGCAAAACCATCACCATACTCAAAACCTTTGACGGCATTGATTGAAAGCATCGCATTGCCTAATGCAGCGTGCAACTTACCAAAAACAGGTTCCCCCAATCCTACTGGCACACCTGTGATGACTCCGGAAATAATACCTCCGATTGTATCTCCCTGACTTTTGACTTTAGCTATCAGTTCTTCCATTTCGATAGCTTTATCAGGATCAGGACAACGGACTGGATTCTCTTCTATCCGATTCAAATCATAAGCTTCCCAAGGTTTATCCAAACAGATATTTCCTACTTGAGAAGTATAAACTTTGATATCGATCCCTTGCTTTGCCAAGATTTGACGAGCAATCGCACCAGCCACACAGCGTGAAATTGTCTCTCGTGCCGACGAACGGCCTCCGCCTCTCGGATCACGGATACCATACTTCATTTGATATGTATAATCGGCATGCGACGGACGATACACCTGTTTCATATTATCATAATCAGCCGAATGCTGATTCTTGTTCCAAACAATAAATCCAATTGGTGTTCCGGTTGTCTTTCCCTCGTAAATACCCGAAAGGAACTGAACTTCGTCATCTTCCTTTCTTGGAGTTGTAATCCGGGACTGTCCGGGTTTTCTTCGGTTCAGTTCTTTCTGGATTGCTTCCATATCCAGTTCGAAACCCGACGGACAACCATCAATCACGCCACCGATTCCAGGGCCATGCGACTCACCAAAAGAAGTAAGTCTGAATATATTCCCAAATGTATTCATAAAACCCTAACCTGAATGATACGATTTATTTAATGACAACCGCCGCAACCACAGCCATCGCCGTGTTCATGATCACCACAACCGCCTCCGCAGCTGTCGCAACCGCAACCACAACCGCCTGCCGGAGCTGTCATGGCTGCTATTTCTTCAGCGGTAGGCTCATGCACGTCGATTACTTCACCTTTGAAATGCAAAGTTTCTCCTGCCAACGGATGATTGAAATCCATGACAACCACATCATCGCGGACTTCCAATACCGACCCATTCATCCGGTTACCGTTTGAATCCATCATCGGAACTGTATTTCCTTCCTGAATCATCTCTGAGTCAAACTTTCCATCTACTTCAAAGATATTCTTCGGCAAATCCAATACATAGTCTTCGTTGTATTCGCCATAAGCGTTTTCCGGAGCAATTGTGAAATCAAAAGCCGCTCTCGATTCCAAACCCATCAGAGCATCTTCAAAAGCCTGGATCATGGATCCTGTTCCATAAATAAACTTCAATGGAACTTCGCGTGTCGCTTTTTCCATCAATTCACGTTCTTCTCCTTCACCAACATACAGGTCGTAGGTTACTGCAACGAATTTGTTTGCTGAAATTTTCATCTGTCTATTTTATTTTGATTGATATACAGTGGACAAATATACAACTTATTTTTCATGTGCGCCTTCGGCTTTCATTGAAAATGCTAACCGATCGCTTTCTTCAACGACTCAAGTGCCTGATTCAATATCGAACGCGGGCAACCGATGTTCAAGCGCATAAAGCCTTCGCCTTCTTTTCCAAACATGGTTCCATCGTTCAGGGCCAATCCGGCTTTGTCTTCAAACAATTGAACCAGTTCCGGTTGACTTAACTTCAGTTCCCGACAGTCAAGCCAAACCAAGAAAGAAGCTTGCGGACGATATACCTTGATCTGCGGAATGTTTTTCTTCAGATATTCATCCACAAAGTTTACATTCTCGATAACGTATGAACGCATCTGCTGTAACCATTCAGCTCCATACGTATAAGCAGCTTTTGTGGCGGTAAAAGCAAAGATAGTACCCGCATTCAATTCTCCTGCTTCCAAGAAAGAATAGAATTTCTCTCTTATCCGAGTATTCGGAACAAGGGCATACGAACTAACGATTCCGGCAATATTGAAAGTCTTACTTGGTGCCATAAACGTCACACTGCAAGCAGCAGCTTCTTCCGAAACCGTAGCAAACGGATGATGTCTGAACTGCGGATAGGTCATCTCTGCATGGATTTCATCCGAAATAACCAGAATTCCATGAGCCGAACATATCTGAGCCAACTTCACCAATGCCTCTTTTTCCCATACAACTCCACCTGGATTGTGCGGGTTAGAAAGGATAAGCATTTTGCAGTCCTTATCAATCAGACTTTCCAACTGCTCGAAATCCATCTTATATACGCCGTCTTCGAGCTTCAATGGATTATAAACCACTTCGCGTCCCATACGGGTCGAGACCAAACGAAACGGATGATATACCGGAGGTTGTATGATTACTTTATCTCCCGGTTGGGTAAAACACTGAACGGCTAATCCGATACCTTTCACAATGCCGGGAATATAAGAAATCCACTCCCGTTCTGTCTTCCAATGATACTTATAGTCCAGCCAAGTCTGGATACTTTCATAGTATTCATCGTCATCGAATGTATATCCGAAAACAGGATGTTCACAACGTTTCTTCAAGGCTTCTACAATAAAATCCGGGGTTGCGAAATCCATATCCGCTACCCATAAAGGTATCAGATTTTCTTTTCCCTGATAAGCATTCTTCAGTCCATCGTATTTTACGCAACTGGTTCCCTTACGGTCTATTATCTCATCAAAATTATAATGTTTCATTTCCTTTATAATATCTATATCTTTTAGGGGACAAAAATAATATAAATCACGAATATATATTCATATTCACCTGATTCTTTTCTGGCTTTCTCAGACAGACCAGTCTATTGGAGTCATACCGTGTTGCACCAGAAAAGCATTCGCCTTACTGAAATGACGGCATCCGAAGAAACCATGATCAGCCGAACGCGGAGAAGGATGAGCCGCGGTTAATATCAAATGTTTATGCTGATCGATCAATGGTATCTTCTCTTTAGCATAAGCGCCCCACAGCATAAAGGCCAAATGTTCCCGTTCTTCATTCAACAAGCGGATAACGGCATCGGTGAAAGTTTCCCATCCTTTCCCTTTATGCGAACCGGTTTGATAGGCCCGGACGGTCAAAACCGTATTCATCAAGAAGACTCCCTGTTCTACCCACTTATCCAGACAACCGGAAGCAGGCACAGGAAGTCCCAGATCGGTATGGATTTCCTGATAGATATTGGACAACGAACCGGGAATCGGCGTATGTTCCGGTACGGAAAAGCAAACGCCGTAATATTGTCCCGGAGTCGGATACGGATCTTGTCCTAAAATAACGATTTTGACTTGTTCAAACGGACAGGCATTAAAGATATGGAATATCTGTGATCCCTTGGGAAGTACATGATAATGCGCATATTCATCTTTTACAAAGGCCACCAACCGGGCAAAATAGGGTTGGTCAAATTCCTTCTGAAGTCTTTTCTGCCAACTGTCTGCTATTCTGACTTGCATATACAATCTCCTTGCAAAAAAGATTCTTATTCATTGAACGCACCTCGTACCAGATCGTAGACTTCCCCGGCTTCGGTCATCAGATCATATTCATAAACTTTCAGCAACAACGGGTATTGCGGTTGAATTTCATCAGAGATCAAGGGTTCTTTTATCTGGACTGTTTTATAAAATGGATTCGAATTTTCTCCTTTTGCCTCAGTAAGTCCCTTTCCTTGTAACGGCACATACGAACGAATCCGTAAAAGTCCGCCCAAACGAGCATGAATCCTACCGGACATAAACTGCCCATTCTTCCATTTCATATCAACAACAAATCCACCACGAGCTACCAGACCTTTTACTTCGCCTTCTTGCCAGGCTTCGGGTAAAGCTGGCAAGACATGCAAAGCACCATCATGGCTTTGCAATAACATTTCGGCAACACCGGCCGTATAACCAAAGTTTCCATCAATCTGGGAAGGCGGATGTGCATCCAACATGTTCGGATAGATACGGCCCTGCGGATACTTATCTTTTACCTCATCACTTGGCAACAATTTCAACAAGTTATTGATCATCTTAAATGCATGGTTCCCATCCAGCAGACGTGCCCAAAGATTAATTTTCCACCCCATCGACCAGCCCGTTGCTTCGTCACCTCGTTGAATCAATGTATTCTTGGCAGCCTGAAACAAAAGCGGATGGGAATAAGGCGAAACCTGATTACTGGGATAAAGGCCATACACATGCGAAATATGCCGATGCTGATCTTTGGGATCGTCGGCATCTTCCAGCCATTCCTGTAACTGGTTGTATCTTCCGATCTGCATCGGAGGCAACTGTTCCAACATTCGCTGCAATGAGTCCTTATAAGCAACCGGTTTTCCCAATATTTCCGCTGCTTCTTTCGCCTGATTCAATACATCAAAGACGATTTGATTATCCATGGTACATCCGGCTGTAATGGTTGATGCCTGGTTGACATCTTCTCCGCCCGGACCATGTTCGGGAGACATGGACGGAACACTGACCATCCAGCCATATTGCGGGTGTTTTACCAGGAAGGACAAGAAGAAATCGGCGGCACCTTTTAGAACCGGATAAGCTTCTTTCAGGAAGGCTTTATCTCCCGTATATAAATAATGTTGCCACAAATGAGTCGAAAGCCAGGCACCGCCATTGGGCCATGTCCCGTAAAAAGCATTATCAACCGGACCGGTTATCCGCCATAAATCGGTATTATGATAAGCCACCCAACCTTTGGCTCCATACATAACCCGAGCCGTTTCCTGTCCGGTTACCGACAGCTCTTTCAACATCGCAAACAACGGTTCATGCGTTTCCGACAAGTTGGTTACCTCGGCCGGCCAGTAATTCATTTCCGTATTGATATTGATCGTATATTTCGAATCCCACGGGGGCAACAACATATTATTCCAAATACCCTGTAAGTTGGCGGGCTGTCCACCGGGTTGCGACGAAGAAATCAGCAGATAACGGCCATATTGAAACATCAACGCCACTAAAGGTAAGTCATTTCCTTCCTGAAACCGGGCTATGCGTTCGGTTGTTTCCAACTGTTCGGCTTCACTTTTTCCCAAATCCAACGACACCCGATTGAACTGTTGCTGATACCGGCTTATATGATCACGACGGGCTTCCGTATAGTTTTTCTGCATGGCCGACGACAACTGTTGGGAAGCCTTTTTCCCTTCATTCGCATTGACGGTCTTATAATCGACAAAGTTTGTGGCAGCCGTCACATACAACGTTACCGTATCTGCATCTTCTATATAAATGTGCTGGTTATCCAGTTTCATTTTTCCTCCAGACACATCAGCTTGCGTTTGTGTTTCCACTTCAATAACGCCCCGGATTCCTTCATGATCCGTTCCCCTACTCTGCATAATCAGCTTCTGCCCTTTCCGCAAGATCTTGCTTTTCAACGGAGAATCATATCCGATTGTCAGATCCAGTTGTCCCGACTTATCAGCCAGATATCGGATAATCACAACAGGATCAACCTGTGAAGCAAATACTTCCCGTTTATAATGCACGCCATCCGCCTGATATCGCGTTGTCGCTATGGCGGTTTCCAAATTCAAATCCCGATAATAATCCGAAACCTGTTCAGGCGAAGTCCCTTCAATCACCAAGCTGCCCAACGTCAGGTAAGGCATTCCGTGCGAAGTACTGTAAAAAGTCTTGTCGATCAACTTTTGGGCTTCAGCATTCTTTCCGGCAAAAATCAGGTGTCTGACCGAATCCAGATGGGCAAGGGCTGCCGGATTGTCGTTCCGATGCGGACCACCAGCCCAAAAGGTTTCTTCATTCAACTGGATCTCTTCCCGTTTGATTCCACCATAAACCATGGCTCCCAAACGGGAATTTCCCAAAGGCAATGCTTCCGACCAGCGTTCGGCTGGCTGCTTATACCATAATTTCCATCTGCCCGTATCCGACACAGAGGTTTCTTCTTGAGCCTGACCATAATAAGGCAACAAACTTATACAAGCCCAAAGGACATACATGAGGTTGTTTTTCATACGTTTTTCTTTATCCGGCTTTCATTAATACATACATTGGTAAATGTAGTCATTTCATAATGTAAAAAATACAGATCCCGTCTATTATTTTTATTTACTTCCTGAATTATTCTTTAGTTCACGGCGCGGATTACTTAGTTCACGTCGTGGATTAAGTAGTTCACGCCGTGGTTTACTTAGTTTACGCCGTGAACTAAAGAATTGACTACCTGAAATCACATTTTCACTACCTGTTTCTTCATCTTTATCCGATTGTAATCTCGGATTTAATCGCCTCCGAAAATTTATTACCTGACGGATGCTCCGTTTAATCCGGGAATTCATGTATCTTTACCCTACGAATCAAACAGGATCTATATGGAGAAGTATATACAAGGCGATCTTTTTTCTTCCGACAAGGCAGACAAACCGACCGACAAGACGGTAGTAGTTCCGGCCGGAAAGAACGCACCATTGGACGAACTGTTTGTCCGACTTTCCCAATCGAACTTCCGAAGCCGCTTTGCCCTGAAGGCGAAAGACAAGGCCTATATTCAGGAAAAAGGATGGAACACAATCCGTCAACATGCCGCAGACTTCATCCGGAAACGCCTGGCTCCTGCCCTCATTCCCAACGACGGACAACAAACTCCCATGCGGGGACATCCTGTATTCATTGCTCAACATGCCACGGGTTGTTGCTGTCGCGGTTGTTTTTCCAAATGGCACCACATACCTGCCGGCAGAGAACTGACCAGTGAAGAACAACAGTATGCCGTCGCCGTGATCATGGAATGGATACGAAGGCAATTCGATCCGAAACCTATTGCAAAAACACCTATACATATTCACATGAAAACGATTCTTGAAACCGAACGGCTCATCTTGCGCGAACTTGTACAAGAAGACTACAACGACCTCTGCCAGTTACTGCAAGACGACGAAACAATGTATGCCTATGAAGGCGCTTTCAGCGACCAGGAAGCACAAGCCTGGTTGGACAAACAGCTAAACCGTTACCAAACTTATCACTTCGGATTATGGGCGATGATCCGAAAAGATACACAGGAATGGATCGGGCAATGCGGCATCACCATGCAAGCATACAAGGATCAGGAAGTTCCCGAAATAGGTTACCTGTTACAACGCCGGTACTGGCACCAAGGATATGCCACCGAAGCAGCCATCGCCTGCCGGGAATACGGCTTTAATACATTACAATTCCCTGCATTGTATTCCATCATCCGAGATACCAACCAAGCCTCTCAACGCGTTGCCCTCCGGAACGGGATGCAACCGATTGACACAATCATAAAACATTACCGGGGAATCTACATGCCCCATTATGTATTTTGCGTCAGGAAAGAAGAAGCATCACCGACAGTCATTCCATAAATGCAGTCAAAATCCCAAGCAATCCCGGAAGAATGTACTATATAATATAAGGTATATAGACAAGGAGGTTTTAGTAGATGACAAAAATAAATTTTGTCGTTTATTATATTGATTATTAGG
>CDZG01008066.1_pt1 | contig 16263 bp, 11 predicted proteins | sample 557741 | NCBI WGS metagenome assembly CDZG01 (sample SAMEA3182086, study PRJEB8094) | gut metagenome | biome: human; feature: gut; material: Stool; isolation source: human stools | place: Canada | collected 2013-01-21
ATATCTGATACAGTGATATTTCCTGCAGGTTTTCTTTTTGCTTTTCAAGGACACTGACGGTATCAAAGCTGGTAACCTGATATCCCTGCTGTTCATAATTAATTTTATCCTCTTCAGACAATCCGTATAAGAGATAAATGCCACTCTCACCGGTCGGATAACTGTGAAAGATATAGTTCTGGCATTGACTGATGTCTAAAAAGGCAGCCGGATAATTGGTATATTCTATGGAGGCTTTGTATTCATCCGGAGTGATTGTTGAAAATACCAGAATCTGCTCATAATTAAAGGAATCCCCAACGTGGATGGTCTGACCTGCGTCACGTTGGCTTTCGGCATAGAGAACGGCCGGTTCAATGCCTTTTTTAAAATATTGACTGATATTGTCTGCATATGTTGTGAAGTAAAAATGTTCAAAAGAAATAAATGCTACAATAAATAATGCAGCGATCGCCACATCTATATGAGGAATCCCCTTTTTAAATAACCGGATATACTGATCAATTCCAATCGCCATAAAAATGAGAACCCATGTATGGATGCAATTAATCCGGTTGACGTTGACATGAATCAGCATTCCGAGAACCACGGCCGGTACGAATTGGAACATAAAGAAGGTATAACCGTCATATTTTCGATCCTTCAGGCTTTTGCAGGTCCGTTTCAGGCAGATGGCAAGACCGGTTACGGTAAATACCAGTCCATATTTATAATAAAGTCCGAATTCAGCGGTACTATTCCAATAGCAGCCATCATTTTCTGTTAAAAGGAGCTGAAGAAGTGCCCTGAATTTCTCCGGAATATCCAGAGCAGAAACGTCGGAGCTGCGGAAATAGATCAAACGTGGAACGGAGAACCATGGCGTTACAATCTCCGGCAGGATATCCATATTAACGAGATAAAAAAGAATGACGGGAATGGTAAATACAATAAAAGTCAAAATTGCAATTATAATATATTTTGTAATCTTTGTTTTGTGTACATATAAAAGGTACAATCCCTGCAGCAGAATTATGATGGGAACGATTGGCCATACAGCAGCATAACAATATAGGCTCAGACCATAGAATACAGCAGATAAAATGAAAAAGGGCTGCTTTTCCATTCCATAAATAAAGAATAACAGTCCAAACAGCAGAAAGCCAACGACCAGATTACTTTCCAGTGCCCAGCGGGAAAGCATAATATGCCAGGGACTGACTGCTAAAAGGAACATGGCAAGTAAGGAGCATTTCCAGTCGGCTACTTTGCTGACAATTTCTTCTATGGCAAACAGGGATAAGATACCGATCAGCATCTGCGGCAGTCGGAAGACCCAGGTATGCATGCCGAAAAGTGCAATAAACGGCATCATCAGATAAGTATTTAAAGCATTCATGCCGCTTCCCCAGGCTGTCAGATACATGGGATAGGAGTATCCAAAGGAGTCCTTTCCGTAATGCAGCAGGGACCATGCTTCCCGCGCAGCAAACGCCTCATCCTGGTTAATGCCGCCCGGGACATCACCAAACATCCATAACCGCGCTCCAATCCCAAGGATCAAAATGAGGATAAATAATAACTTCTGTATTTTCTCATCGGATAGATGCATAGTTTCATAGATTCTTTTGTTCATATCGGGATCCTTTCTTCCCGAAAAGCGTAGCATAAACAACTCGAAAAAGCAAATCAGTACAATCCGGCAGCTTATGAAAGGGTAAGGCTGGACTGTTACGCAAATTGAAGTCAAATGTCAATATTGTGTCAGAACAGTAAAAAATAATTAAAGAATGGAATAAAAAAACATTATATGCTATCATTATAATTGAATTAGGTATGATCCATACCGGAAGGAAACAGTAAATAATTAAGGAAACAAAAGCAGCAACAAAAACGAAAAGAAAGGGTAGGTAACAACATGAAATTCAGTAACGGATGCTGGTTACAGAAGGAAGGCTGCAGCTGTTTTGCACCTGCAGAAGCATACTTCACCAAGATCGAAGAAAAGAAAGTCACCATCTGCGCACCGACCGCGCACATCGTGACAAGAGGAGATACCTTGGGCGGTATCAACCTGACACTGGAGATTACCTCTCCGGCACCGGAAATTTTAAGAGTGCGTACTTATCATTATAAAGGAGAAGTGGTGAATACTCCTTCCTTTGAACTGGAGCTCCATGAAGAGCTTCCGCTGGATGTAACAGACAGCGAAGAAGAGATCAGCATTAAGAGCGGCGAGCTGACCTTAGTCATTACGAAGAAAAACTGGTCCATGACCTATTACCGCAACGGCGAGATGATTACCAGAAGTGCAGGACGTGACCTTGCACTTATGAAGACTGATTTCAAGGGCTTTGCCTATAACGATACGGACGCAGAAGAAACCTATATGCGCCAGATGCTTTCCTTATCGGTTGGCGAACTGGTTTATGGTACCGGCGAGCGTTTCACTCCTTTTGTAAAGAATGGACAGAGCATTGACATCTGGAATGCCGATGGTGGTACCAGCACCGAGCAGTCCTACAAGAACATTCCGTTCTTTATTACCAATAAGGGATATGGTGTCCTTGTTAATCATCCGGAGAAGGTTTCCATCGAAGTTGCAACCGAAATGGTAACCAGAACCGAATTTTCCGTACCGGGTGGCTATCTGGATTACTTCCTCATTAACGGACCGACCATGAAGGAGGTACTGACACGTTATACTGATCTTACCGGTAAGCCGTCTCTTCCGGCACCTTGGACCTTTGGACTGTGGCTCTCCACTTCCTTTACCACGAACTATGATGAAGCAACTGTTATGAGCTTCATTGATGGAATGTTAGATCGTGGAATTCCACTTAGAACCTTCCATTTCGACTGCTTCTGGATGAAGGAATTCCATTGGAGTGATTTCGTATGGGATAACCGTGTATTCCCGGATCCGGCAGGACTCCTTAAGAGAATTAAGGCAAAGGGACTGAACATCTGCGTCTGGATCAACAGCTACATCGGTCAGGAATCCGTACTTTTCAATGAAGGTATGGAAAAGGGCTACTTTATTAAGAGAACGAACGGTCAGGTATGGCAGTGGGATATGTGGCAGCCGGGCATGGCAATCGTAGACTTTACGAATCCGGAAGCTTACAAGTGGTTCCAGAGCAGGCTGGAGGTTCTGCTTGATATGGGGGTTGACTGCTTCAAGACCGACTTCGGTGAGAGAATTCCTTCCGAAGGTGTGGTTTACCATGATGGCTCCGATCCGAAGAAGATGCACAATTACTACACTTACCTTTACAACAAGTGTGTTTATGAATTATTAGAGCGTAAGAGAGGCAAAGGACAGGCTGTTCTCTTTGCACGTTCCGCAACTGTTGGCGGTCAGAAGTTCCCGGTACACTGGGGCGGTGACTGCTGGTCCGATTATGAATCCATGGAAGAAAGCCTTCGCGGCGGTCTGTCCCTGTTAATGAGCGGATTCGGATTCTGGGCACATGATATTGGTGGATTTGAAAATACCTCTACCGCAGATGTTTATAAGCGCTGGGTAGCATTCGGACTCCTTTCTTCCCATTCCAGACTGCACGGAAGCTCCTCTTACAGAGTACCGTGGGTTTATGATGATGAAGCAGTAGATGTGGTTCGTTTCTTCACCAGATTAAAGGCGCGCTTAATGCCTTACCTTTACAAGACCGCAATTGAAACCTCCGTTACCGGTGTCCCGACCATGAGAAGCATGGTTCTGGAATATACCGAGGATAAAACCTGTCATTATGTGGATAAGCAGTATATGCTGGGTGATAACCTTCTGGTTGCTCCAATCTTCAATGACCAGAGCATGGCTGAGTACTATCTGCCGAAGGGAACCTGGATCGACTTCTTTACCGGAGAAGAAAAGGAAGGCTGTGGATGGATTACCGAAAAGCACGGCTACTTAAGCATTCCTCTTATGGTGAAGGAGAACTCTATCGTAGCAATAGGTGCACATGATGACAAGCCGGATTACGATTATGGCGATGGCGCAGAATTACGGCTTTATGCATTAAAGGATGGCAAGAATGCAGAAGCAGTTGTTTATGGCATGGATCAGAAGGAAGAGATTGCCATGACTGCAAAGAGAGAAGGAAATCAGATCCATATCACCGTTAAGAGTGACAGGAACTACGTTGTCCGCCTTGTAAATGTGGCTGCTGCTTCCGTATCTGCAGGTGATGTGAAGACCGAAGGCAAGGATACCGTAATCGGCCTTTCCGGAAGTGCAGAGGTTACTGTTACCCTGTAAGCCGGTGCAGAACAGGTTGTGAATGTCGTGAAATAATGCAGATGCATCCATATGAATAGTAACATAATCAGTAACACCTCCGGGAGAAAGGGATTCCTTTTCTTCCGGAGGTGTTTTTTAAATGTTATCACGGCTGACAAGATGATAACTTGCAGTATCTTCAACAGTATTAGTGCGGTATTTAAGCGGGGTACACCCCATAATATCCCGGAAAGTCCTGGTGTAATGACTTGCACTTGAAAATCCGACAGCATAAGCAATATCGGTAATGCTGTCACGAGTGTAGGTCAGAAGATCGAGACTTTTTTGAATGCGGTAATGGATCAGGTATTCCCCGGGGGTCTTGGAGGTATAGGTACGAAAGAGTTTGGTGCAAAGAGTTTTTCCTACACTTCCTACATCAGCAATTTCTTCAAGAGAAACTTTTTCATGGTAATGCTCCTGAATATAAAGAAGCATGGATTTGAAGGTACCGATCCGGGCAGCGGAAACAGGGGAGGGAAGTACTGCCTTTTCCAAATGGGCATAGAGGATCTTAAACATCCGGATAAAAGATTCCAGAATTTCCAGTTCAATGTTTTTAATATCGGGAGACTCAAACATACGTACAAGCTCATCAATAATCTGTTTTGTCCAGTCCCCGGATGATAATAAAAGGTAGTCAAAGGAATTGGGTGAAATTACGGGAAACAGATAGGTCTGCTGGATATATCGGGTGGAACACAGCAGGCATGGATGAACAATGGCACAGTAAAAAGCACAGCTTTTTCCGGGAAGGGACCGGTTGGAGTGAATTCGTTTGGAATTAACCAGAATGCCTTCGCCGGCGTGGATGATGATATTTTGGCCATTTACGTGATATTCCAGTTCTCCTTCCACGACATAGAGGTATTCCAGATCTTCATGCCAGTGATCGGGAACAAAATAGTGCTGGTTAGCTGAAAAGTAGGCACTTGATGAAAAACATTCAAACTGCGGGTTATTATATTCAATAATCTGGGAGTGATCATTTCGTTTTGTAAAGAAATCGTTATCTTTTATCATAATATCTCTCCAATACGATATATTTTGACATAAATATATGGTTTTTATGTAGAAAAAAAGGTTCTATACAAGATATTATTATATTATATGCTGTGATAAACAACAAGGAGTATGTTTGTAAATGTGGGAACGGCACAGTTGTAAGGGAAGAGAGGAATGGCAATGAGAACGAGGATGAAGGAACGTTTTGGAAGCTGGAGCTTTTATAAGGAGGCACTGGCAATTGGAATACCCGTGATGCTGCAGGCATTGATTCAGAGTCTGGTATCACTGATAGACAGCTTTATGGTAGCTGGCCTTGGTGATGTGAAGATGTCCGGAGTGAATATTTCCGGGCAGATCTGCTTTATTTTTATGGTAATGCAGAATATGATCTGTGCATCCGGAGGAATTTTTCTGACACAGTATTTTGGAGCAAAGCAAAGGGAAGGAATGCGGCAGAGCGTTGCATTTAAGGTGGTTGCGTCGCTTTCAACCTGTATATTTTACTTTCTTGCAACATTTGTCTTTACCAGACCTGTCTTAAGTCTTATGGTGATTGGTAATTCACAGGCAGAGCTGATCCTGGAGGAAGGACAGAAATATATGTATCTGATGGGATTTATAGGAATCCAGATGATGATTTCCTCCATTCTGTCTTCTTCCTATCGGGAGATTGGACGAGTAAGGGTAATACTGGTCATCACTTTGATTGCTGCCGGATCCAATGCGTTCTTGAACTGGGTATTGATCTATGGACATCTGGGAATGCCGAGACTGGAAGTACAGGGTGCAGCATATGCAACTATCATTGCAAAGACAGTGGAAATGCTGCTCTTAATTGGTTATACCATCAAGGAACGCCCGGAATTTATCAGCTTCTCCGTCTTTAAAAGAATTGACTGGGCATTGTTTGGACGGATTTTGAAGAAAGGGTCACTCCTGATTATATCCCAGATGATGTGGGTTCTGTCAGAAAGCTTTACGGCTGCAATTTATAATGGAAGGGGAAATGCAGCAGTCGTATCCGGTATGGCAGCAAGCTTTTCCATTGCCAATCTGTTCTTCATTTCCTTTGATGGGATTACGACTGCAACAGGAGTCCTGATTGGTAAATCATTGGGAAGGAATGAACTGGATGATGCCCGGAAGGAAAAGACGTGGATGCTTTCTGCAGCAATCATATTTGGATGTATAATGTGTCTTGTCGGAGTGGTGACCGTTCTGCTTGTACCGGTTGTTTTCGGAAATTTGAGCATTGATGCACAGAATATCTGCCGGGCAATGCTTCTGCTGATGGCACTTTTCATGCCATTGTGGACCTTTGTGAATACACAGCTTGCAGTATGCCGGGCAGGAGGAGATACGAAGGTCGGTTTTCTTGTAGACGGCGGAACGACGGCTGTCATGATTCCAATGCTTCTCATTCTGGCATTCTTTACCAATGCCAGTCCGGTTATGATGTACTTTGGAGTGAAAGCACTGGATGTCGGCAAGATTATCGTTGCCACACATGAGATGAAGAAGGAACGCTGGGTCGTAAATCTGTCGAACGCATAAAATGCCATGGAAATTAACAAGGATACGGAATTAACGCCCGGACATTTCTGTCCGGGCGTTGCATTTTATTTTTCTTTATTTGTAACTATTCTGAATAGTTACCTTTATTTTCAAGTAAGACCTTCCGGGCCGCTAAAACCAGGAACATATAATCAGAGGAACCACCGCCGAGGACATATTCGCCCTGCTGCCAGAGGTACGGAAACTCAAGCAGTTCCGGGAAGTCAGGACGGATCAGGGCCGTACCGGAGATCACGCCGCCCGGAATATAGGAATAGTCGGCACGGTTCATTCCATAGGCAACGGTAGCGGAGCGTGCCCCGACGCCGGATGCAAAGGAAGAGGTATTCGAGCCGGGATGGCAGCCTAATATGAAATTCAGTGCACACAGGATCAGATCCGGTTCAAAGATGTCCGGAAAGGCTTCATGCAGGAAATAATATTCGACTCCCATCCGCTGAATCCCCCATCCGGCGCCCCAGATGAACGGGCGGTAGGGGATTCCGTAAGGCGTTTCTTTACTTTCTTCATCAATAGAAGCCTTCAGGCTGAACAGTGCCTTACGGATTTTTTCTGTGAAAACCGGATCACTTAGCTTATGAACCACGCGGCAGATGATCCAGCCGAGCGTCTTGATATTTTCTACAATAAAATCACACCGGTTAAGCAGATAGGTCTTATAGGAATCGTCTCCTGTCGTTAAGAAAAGCTCGACAGCAGCATGGATTCTCGCAAGCTCCGTCTTGCTATTTCCATCGGTGGCAGCAGGGAAGGAGGTGCAGTTTTCGATTACCGGATGATCTCCGACAGTACTTTCATAAAGTTCGATGGAATCCTGTAAGGCTTCTCTGCTTAAATCATCGTTAAATCCCTTTAATGCACGGGATGCACCGGCAAGCTGTGAAGCCGTCATAAGCTGTCTGGGAGAATTGTCTTCGGTAAATACCCACCGGTCATCCTCATCACCTGCGATATTTTTGGTCATGGCAGAAGGATCACCCAGAAGGACATACTGGCGCAGATCATTGCTGATGATGCCGCGATACAAACGTCCCAGAGCGCGGTAGCCGGAAACGACACTTAACACGCCATGTTCAATCTGTTGTAAAATATCATTCTTGCCATCCGGCTGATGGATTTCGGTAATTTTATGCTCCTGATCGATGGTGGTTGCATCGTAATCCACGTGGAATGCTTCAAAGGCAAGAGCGAGATTGTAAGCTTCTCCAGCCTGGGATTCCACACGCAGATCGAAGTCCCCGGCATCGTGCCAGCCGCCCACATTGAGTCCGGGCACCCTGTCACCGGGCTGATATTTTGTCAGGGTAGAAGGTCCCTGTACATAGCCGTCAAAATGGTTGTAATTCACAGGTGCCATGCGTGCGTCGTCATCGTGGCACAGATCATGCCATACCCGGTACTTTTCACTCACACGCATGTGACACATCTGGATCGGAAGGAAATATTCCAGTACCGGCTGCCATACACCACGGTCATAAATGTCGCTGGCAATACGGAAGATCGCAGAAGTGCTGCTGCCGTAAACAACCTCGTATAAGCCCTCTGCCTGAATGGCGGAGAAGTCGTATTTCAGATAGTGGTAGCGTAAAAAGTCTCCCCATTCCTTCGGAGTGCCTCGCTGAATCTCAACAGGTCCGTTTTCTGTGATCTGATAAAGGATCGCATCCCCGCGACGGGAATCTCTTTGATCCAGTTCAATCACAGCGGCCTTTGAAGCGGCCGGATGATAGCCCACCTGGGAAATCTGTACGACGGGAGCGTACATCCAGTCCTCTACAACGCTGGGCGTGATGATCCAGTGGATGGCATCTTTGGTCTTGCCGGCAGGTACCTCACTGCTTAAGACAAACCACCCGTTGTTGTGGTTCATGCGGCCATCATACAGCTTCAGATCCGCACCGATACTCTCAACGGTAAAGCGTTGGCAGGGATCATCCGGACGGGAGGTGAAACGTCTGCCAACCGCATAAGGTTCTGCGATCAGGGTATCCGCGGTTGCCGGATTATAAGCGGACCGGTTATGTGTAAGCTTCTCAAGCGGCATACGCATGGTAGTATCCGGCTCCTTGTAAGGGTGTAAATGGTTACCGGCAGTCTGCAGGGTCGGACCGTTTGGCTGTGTCGGGAAAATCCCCTGCTTCTTATCCATGATCCAGGGTTTCCCGAACAGAATATGAGGAACCAGTTCCAGATTGAAGCATAATTTTCCCAGGAATTCTTCCGGAACAGGGCGGTCCAGATCTACGGATACGACAATGTGACCACCTTCCCCATGAACCCTTACCTCATAGGTAAATTCAAAATCCGGATAAAGAAGGGGATTAAAGCCGGTCAGATGCTGATCCTTATCGGGATAGCATAATTTCGTGGTGATGGTATTACTTTTTTCATCAAGTGTCCGGTCAAGCTGCTTCGGAACGGCCTGCCACTGCCCGGGAGTCGGTTCAAAACGGAGATCTCCGTTCGTTGCAATTCGTTTTCCGTGCATAATCATGCTGACACCCGCCTGATGTCCGACCGGATAGATGTCCATGAATGCCATGACATCCACACCGTTATTTTTAAAATAGCCTGTCTGGCTGTCTAATTGAAAGCCTATATGTTTTTCCATAATTGCGCCTTTCCCTACAGATATGAGTCTTATAATACTGTAGAATAAATACCGGAATAACCGGCAGCTTCTTTCTATAGACACAATATACAGGAAAGAGGCTTTTATTTATAGAATGTTTCTATTTCAATATTGGATAATTATCGTTGGGCTGCTGAAGAATAAATAATTGCTCCAGATCCTGCTTTGCCTGTTCCAGGTAGTCACGCTGATCATAATCCTGCCATTTGGGATAGGGAGTTTGATGGTCCAGGGTTTTACTAAGCTCAGCGATCGAATAAGTAGACATAAAGGTTTCTCCTCTTCTAAAAAGATAAAAAGATAAAGATGAAAAAACTGTTGACTTCAAGTATACTTGAAGTGTTATGTTGATGTTAATAGAAAATGTAAAACAGAAGATAACAGAGAAAGAACTGTGTGGATCAGAAACACAGGAAAACAAAAAACAGGTAAAGAATAACAGGAGGGAAAGAAATGTATATTGCAAGCGATACAAGATATGAAAAGATGAAGTACAACCGCTGCGGAAAGAGCGGTCTGATGCTGCCGGCAGTGTCGTTGGGATTGTGGCATAACTTTGGGGATACCGGTGTTTATGCGAAGATGGAGGAAATGTGCTTCACGGCGTTTGACCATGGAATCACCCATTTTGATCTGGCAAATAATTACGGACCGAAGGCAGGAAGTGCGGAGAGTAATTTTGGAAAGATCTTAAAAGAGCATTTTATGCCGTATCGTGATGAGATGATTATTTCTACAAAGGCCGGCTATGATATGTGGGAGGGACCTTACGGTGACTGGGGAAGCCGTAAATACCTGATCGCCAGTATCGACCAGTCCTTAAAGCGGCTCGGACTTGACTATGTGGACATTTTTTATCATCACAGGATGGATCCGAATACCCCGCTTGAAGAAACAATGGGAGCACTTTCACAGATTGTAGCAAGCGGCAAGGCTTTGTATGTCGGCTTATCCAACTATGACGGTCCGACTCTCGAAAAGGCATCTGCTATTCTGGATGAACTGCATGTTCCGTTTGTAATTAACCAGAACTGTTATAATATTTTTGACCGGACGATTGAGCAGAATGGTCTGAAGGCAATGTCAGAGAAGCTTGGAAAGGGTATCATCTGTTTTTTACCACTTGCACAGGGAATGCTGTCTGACCGTTATCTGAACGGTATTCCGGAGGACAGTCGTGTGAGGACAGACGGAAGATTTCTGCAGGAATCCAGACTCAGCGAAGAGGTGCTGGATAAGATCCGGGCGTTGAATGAAATTGCGGAAGGAAGAGGACAGACTCTTGCGGAAATGGCACTTGCCTGGCTTTTAAAGGAAGAAGTGATTACTTCTGTGCTTGCAGGCGCATCAAAGCCATCCCAGATCCTTTATAACATTAAGGCAGTCGAAAACACCAGCTTTACGCAGGATGAAATCGAGACAATTGACCGGATCAGCAGGTAGGGGCTGATATCAAGGCAGCAGCATTAATCAGGAGGACAAATTAATGGACAATTTTTCATTTTATGCACCAACTTATTTTGCATTTGGAAAGGATACTGAGAACCGTGCAGGTGAATTGGTAAGACGGTTTGGGGGTAGTCGGGTTTTATTACATTATGGTGGAGGTTCGGTCATCCGGTCTGGACTTCTTGACCGGATTAAAGCTTCTTTGGAACAGGAAGGAATCAGTTACGTTGAACTTGGCGGTGTGAAACCCAATCCAAGAAGCGGACTTGTTTATGAAGGAATTGAATTGTGCCGGAAGGAGAATGTGGATTTTGTTCTTGCTGTCGGTGGAGGAAGCACAATCGACTCTTCCAAGGCAATTGCGGCAGGGGTCGTATATGATGGGGATTTCTGGGATTTTTATGAAGGTAAGCCGGTAGAAAAGGCACTTCCCATCGGAACAGTGCTTACGATATCCGCAGCCGGCTCGGAAGGCTCAGGAGATTCAGTCATTACGAAGGAAGAGGGAATGATTAAACGTGGAGCAGGTGGAGAAGCGTTCCGGCCGAAGTTTTCTATTTTAAACCCGGCGTTGACACAGACACTGCCCGCTTTCCAGACGGCCGCCGGTGCAACCGATATTATTGCGCATCTATATGAAAGATATCTGACGAATACGAAGGATGTAGAGGTAACCGACCGGCTGATCGAAGCCCTGATTCTCACAATGAAATGTGAGACTCCGAAGGTCATTGATAATCCGGATGATTATGAAGCACGTGCCAATATTATGTGGGCCGGAATGGTAGCTCATAACAATATCTGTGGTGTGGGCCGATCCCAGGACTGGTCAAGCCACGCAATTGAGCATGAACTGTCTGCACTGTATGATTGTGCACATGGAGCGGGACTTGCGGTAACGATGCCGGCAGTGTTTACCTATGTGATGAACCATGATGTGATGCGGTTTGCGCAGATTGCCGTTCGTGTGTGGGGATGCGAGATGGATTTTGCCCATCCTGAGAAAACTGCAAGAGAGGGAATTGAGGCCTTACGGAGCTTTCTGATTTCCATTGGAATGCCGAAGAATTTCGAGCAGCTTAAAGCCAGGGAGGAGGACATTCCTAAGCTTGCCCATGTCTGTTGCTACGGAGACGGACAGACCGCTCATACAGTTGGAGGGTTTGTTCCTTTGGAACAGAAGGATGTGGAAGCAATTTACCGGTTGATGTTATAGAAGGATAACGATAGAGACTGATCGTGCAGAGAAATCCGATAGAGGAATTATACAAAGAAATCATAAAGGGTGGAGTCCATATGGACTTCACCCTTTAAAAATGGTAAATTAGAAATGATCAAGATTGACTATGCAACAGGAGAAAGCAGAAGCTATAAAGGATGGATAGAGATACTTTTTTACAAATATATACAGGACATCTGAATGAGAAGCAGCTTGCCGCAGTGCAGACGGTGAATGGGCCGGTGCTGCTGCTTGCCGTTCCGGGAAGCGGCAAGACCACCGTTTTAGTCACAAGGCTTGGGTATATGCTCTATTGTGAAGGAATAAGGCCGGAAAACATTCTGACCCTGACGTATACAGTTGCAGCAACGAATGACATGGCACGCCGGTTCCGGGAGATTTTTGGTGAGGAATACAGCAATGCACTGGAATTCCGGACAATTAACGGAATTTGTGCCAGGGTGATTGCCAGATACGGGCAGATGATCGGAAAAAGCGCCTTTGAGCTGCTTACCGATGAAAAGGTGATTTTAAGAATGCTGACAGAGATTCTGGTCCAGAACCTGGCGGAATATCCGACCGAAAGCGATGTGAAGAATGCCCGCACGTTGATTACCTATTGTAAGAATATGCTGCTTTCCGAAGAGGAGATCCGTGAACTGGGGAAAGAAGAGGGCATTCCTCTCTGGGAAATTTACAGTGCATACAACAGCTATCTAAAGCAGAACAGCTTCATGGACTATGATGATCAGATGATTTATGCGTACCGGATGCTGAAGGGGAGTCCGGAGCTTCTTAAATTTTATCAGGGAAAATACCGGTATATCTGCGTGGACGAGGCGCAGGATACGTCCAAAATCCAGCATATTATTATCGGGCTTTTAGCAGGAGAGCAGGGAAATCTCTTTATGGTGGGAGACGAGGATCAGAGCATTTACGGATTCCGTGCGGCTTATCCGGAGGCACTGCTTAATTTCACAAAGGAGCATCCCGGGGCAAAGGAGCTTGTGATGGATCAGAACTACCGCTCCAATGCAAGGATTGTGGCTGTGGCCGATCACTTTATCCAGCATAACAAGCTAAGGCATCGCAAGCATATGGTTCCGACGAAAGCAGAAGAGGCGGAGATTCATTATATTTTCCTGAAAAACCGTGCGGCGCAATATACTTATCTTCGGAAGGTGGCACAGAATCATGAGGTGGAGACGGCGGTTTTGTACCGCGATAATGAAAGTGTGCTTCCGCTCATTGACCAGCTGGAGCGGCGGCAGATTCCGTACCGGATCAAAAGCACGGATATGGCTTTTTTTACCCATCGTGTGGTAACGGATGTCACGAATATTATGCGGTTTGCCCTAAATCCATATGATACGGAGCTTTTCCTGCGGATTTATTTTAAATGCCAGACCTATCTGAAGAAGAATCAGGCACAGCAGCTATGCCGGATCAGTGAGGAACGGCATATCCCGGTACTGGAAGCTGCAGAGTATGCGGAAGGTCTGAATGGTATGGTTCTGGGAAAGTGCAGAGCCTTTGCAACACATCTGCGCAATATGCTGAAGGAAGCACCCTCCAGGGTGCTTTTCCGGATTGAGACCCCATTGGGATACGGGGAATATCTGGAACGCAATAATATGGATGACAACAAACTTTTTATCCTGAAGATGCTGTCCTACGAAGAGGTGTCGATTGGCAGTTTCTTAGGGAGGCTGGAATACCTGCAGAGTATGCTGCGGGAAAAGCGTCCGGATTATGACAGCAATTTTATCCTGTCTACCATTCATTCCTCCAAGGGACTTGAGTATGAGGAGGTTTATCTGATGGACGTCTGTGATGGCGTCTTTCCGGATAAGGTGGTTTACTCAAAGAAGGCAACACCGCAGGAAAAGAAAGAATTTGAGGAAGAGCGGCGGCTGTTTTACGTAGGCATGACGAGAGCGAAGAGTGTGCTTCATATATTCAGGCTGTCGGAGGAAACGTCATCCTTTATCCGGGAGATGACGCCTGTGAAGGTGGAACGGGTGGAAGGAAAGACGTTAGCATCATTGCAGCCGGATCAGGGGAAGATGAAACTCAAGCCTAAGAGTTTAGAGACGGATCCCGGGGGTCACGGAACAGAGATTCAGCTTGTCATTGGAGAGAGGGTTGAACAGATGAAATACGGAATGGGAGTCATCAGCGATGCAGTTTATCATGCAGATGGGATTACAGGGAAATTTACGGTGATTTTTGACTCCGGACTTGAAAAGAACTTCCTTTATCCGGTTGCCTTTCAGATGGGAATGCGGATTGTAACGGAGGAAGAAACAGGAAAAGAGGGACAGGCATGAAAGAAAAATCTGAAAGCAGCAGGATTTTATATCGGATGTTGATGGAAAAGGGATATTCCGAGGAGTTCAGCAATCTGATTTCTCAGAATCTGAATACGGATTTCACTGCGGGAAGGATGATCGGCTACCTGTCGCATTATACCAGTCTGCCGGAAGCGGAGATTGTGGATGAGATGCTGTCGATCTTAAGTGACCGGAACCGGATCATGCAGAAGAAAGAAATGGAAGCAACCAATGCCAGGTGGAACGAAATGACGTGGAACAGACCACTGTTTGATGAGGAAGGCGACAGATCATAGAGCAGAGGGAATTGGCTGCAAAACAGATAAAACAGGAGCAAATGATGTGGAGAATTAAGCAGATTTTTGATGGAGAGTACGGATGTGAAGAACGGCCGGATGAAGAAAAAGCCAGATGTGTGGTAACGCTTGAGAATGAACGGGGAGAAAGACGGGAACTGAGCGTTTATGATGACTGGCTTACGGAAAAGCATCTGGAAGAGGGATCGGAATGGACCGCAGAGCTGTTCGATATTTGTAATGAAGAAGGACAGCCAACCGGTGGAATGGTAGAACGAAGTCATGCCCATGCCGAAGGGATTTGTCATAGAACCGCCCATGTATGGGTTGTCCGTATGGTAGATGGGAAATATCAGGTTCTGCTACAGAAACGGGCAGAAGATAAGGAATCCTTTCCGGGATGCTTTGATACGTCATCTGCAGGACACATTCAGGCAGGAGACGAACCGCTTGAATCGGCTATGCGGGAATTGCAAGAGGAGCTGGGGATTCATGCATCTCCGGAGCAGCTGAACTATGCAGGAAAGTTTCATATTCATTATGAAATGGAATTTCATGGGTGTCCTTTCAAGGATAATGAAACCTCATTCGTGTTTTGTTATCAGGAGCCGGTAGATATGGAGAAGCTTACCCTGCAAAAGGAGGAAGTGGAGACAGTGGAGTGGTTTGATTTAGAAGAGGTCCACGAAGCCTGTCTTACCCGGAATCCCAGGTTCTGCGTGCCGGTCGAGGGTCTTAGGACGCTGATGAAGTATCTGAACTTACCAGTATCCTGTTAAGTAGCAGGGACAATGATCTGGTAAAATACAATATTTGTAACTGTTCAGTAGCTTCACAGTTACGATGCAAAATCCATTCCAAATCGGCTTCGCCGATGGGATTTTGCATTACTGAATCATTTTCTTACGGTCTTGGCAGTAAATGCTTCGACCTGCACTGAATAGTTACCAACATTTCATTTACAACAGCTCCGCATCATAGTGTGCGCGTTCGCCGCCGATAAATTTGGGACGGACTCTGGCAGCAGTGATATGAGCCTGACCGATTTCATGATTGGTAAGGCGGATCGGAACGGCAACCTTCTTCAGGTGCATGCCGATGAAGGTATCGCCGATATCAATTCCGGCATCAGCTTTGATCTCCTCCAGTGCGACCGGATGCTCAAAGGTATGGTAAGCGGTGGTTGCAAAGGAACCGCCAGCTTTGGGCTGGGGAACGACATTAACAAATTCCGCATCAGGAACGGCAGCCTGTTCAATGATGATGGCACGGTTCAGATGCTCACAGCATTGGGCGGCAAGATAAATACCGCGTGCCTTCGTCGTTTCATAGATTCCGGAAAAAACAGCCTTGGCTACATCGAGGTTTGAATTGCTTCCGATCTTATCGCCACACACTTCGGAGGAAGAGCAGCCGACCACAAGAATCTGACCTTCGCGGAGCTTTGCTTTTTCACATAATTCGGCGGTAACATCAGCCGCCTGTTTCTT
>CDZG01027029.1_pt1 | contig 16241 bp, 18 predicted proteins | sample 557741 | NCBI WGS metagenome assembly CDZG01 (sample SAMEA3182086, study PRJEB8094) | gut metagenome | biome: human; feature: gut; material: Stool; isolation source: human stools | place: Canada | collected 2013-01-21
TCCGTGGTACCACCCAAATTCGCGCAGACGGTCTGCGCGCACTCGCGACCCTTTAACGGCGGTCAGCCGTCCGCGCCTTTCCTCGCGGCCGCTCCCGGGCGAACCAAGCGACACTCCACAGACCGGCTTCCAGCCGCCGACCGGTCCTCTCTGCGCGAAGCAAGCTCGCTATTTTCCCGTTCTCAGCGTTTCTCTGACAGTTATTTATAGCACACGACGCGCAAGGTTTCAAGTGCTTTCGCACTTTTTCTTCACAGCTTTGTCCGAAATGTTTGCATTCCCGCGCGAAATGGCTTATAATGCACCATGCTTTACCTCATTTTTTCGGAAGAAGGTGGAAAGAAAAGAATGACTCCCTTTATGGAATGGAATCTGAACTGCCTGCGCGCCATCGCCGAGCTGCGCACTCCGCTGCTCGACACGCTCATGCAGGGCGTGACGGAGCTCGGCGGCGAGACGCTGTTCATGCTCTTTATGCTGGTGGTCTTCTGGTGCGTGGACAAAAACAAGGGCTATTTTCTCATGCTCCTGTGCTTCACCGGCACGGCGGTCAACCAGATGCTGAAGATCACGTTCTGCATCCCGCGGCCCTGGGTGCTCGACCCCTCGTTCGAGATCGTCGAGTCCGCCCGCGCGGGCGCGACGGGCTTCTCCTTCCCCTCGGGCCACACGCAGAACGCCGTCGCCGCCTACGGCGGGATGTTCTGCATCACGAAAAAGCTCTGGGTGCGCGTGGTGTGCATGGCGCTGGCGCTGCTCATTCCCTTTTCGCGGCTGTATCTCGGCGTTCACACGCCGCTCGACGTCGGCGTATCGTTCCTGATCGGCTGGCTGCTGGTGCTGGCGTTCTATCCTCTGCTCGAGGAGATCGGCCACCGCGGCGAGGTGCTCGAACGCATCTGGCTCATCCTGCTCGTACCGGCGGCGCTGTTCCTGCTTTATGCGCTTCGCGTCCGCGCGGGCACGAGCGGCGACGCGGCCAACTTTGACCACGCGGTCAAAACGGCGTGGTCGATGCTCGGCCTTGTGCTCGGCGCGATCATCTCGGTGTTCGCCGACCGGCACTACACGCGCTTTGAAACGCAGGCCGTGTGGTGGGCGCAGATCCTCAAGGTCGTGCTCGGCCTTGCGCTGACGCTGGCCGTGCGCGTGGCCCTCAAGGCGCCGCTGACGGCGGCCTTTGGCGCGAACAGCGTCGGCGACGGCATCCGTTATTTCGCCGTGGTGCTCATGGCGGGCACGCTCTGGCCGATGACCTTCGGCTGGTTCAGCCTGATGGGTCGAAAAAAGTGATTTACAGCCGAAGTAAGACGTGCTATACTTTACCCTGCAAGAAAGAAGAAAGGAGACTTTTTTCGTGAAAAAGCGGCTCTACTGTTCCAAAACGGATAAAAAGCTCTGCGGCGTCTGCGCCGGCGTGGCGGATTATTTCGGCATCGACCCCACCATCGTGCGCGTGATCTGGGCGTTGCTGGCGTTCTTTTACGGCACGAGCATCCTGCTCTATGTCATCATGGCCCTTGTCGTGCCGGAGCAGCCGGCCGGCGGCGGCGTGATCGACGTGGACAGCGAGGTCCGCGAGCCGAGCGAGAAGAAGGAAAAATACAAGGGTCCCGAGATCGACTGAGCGGGACGCCTCAAAATACCGGCCGCTGAGGCGGCTATTACAGGAAGAAACAGGAAGGAAGAACCACTATGATGACCTATCCCATGCACGTTGCGGGCCTCGTCCGCGATCTCCCCATCTGCAAGGTGACGGAGGACTTCTACATCGGCGCTTTCATCATGTTCGGCGACGCCGAGCTGACCGTCGCCTGCGCCCGCGACCTCCTCAAGCTGGCGGAGGAGCTGGACTACGACTATCTGCTCACCGCCGAGGCCAAGTCCATTCCCCTCATTCACGAGATGGCGCGTCAGAGCGGCGCGGAGAAGTATTTCATCGCGCGTAAGGGCCCCAAGGTCTATATGCCCGACCCCATCTCCGTGGAGGATCGCTCCATCACTACGCTCGGCGTACAGCAGCTCTTCCTCGGCCGCGACGACGCCGACCTCATCAAGGGTAAGAAAATTCTGATCGTAGACGACGTCATCTCCACCGGCGGCAGCCTGCACGCGATGGAGACGCTGGTCGCCAAGGCGGGCGGCACGGTCGCCGGACGCATGGCCGTCCTCGCCGAGGGCGACGCCAAGAACCGCGACGACATCAAGTTCCTCGCGCCGCTGCCGACCTTCAAGGCCGACGGCAGCGTCCGCTGAGCGCACAGCCAAACAGAGCAGGAGCGCCGCTCGAATGAGCGGCGCTCCTTTTATTTACCGTATTGCTCTCCGGCAGGCTTCGCCGCGGCTCAGATGCCGCAGCCGTTCCCGCCGCCCTCGGCCAGCAGGTCGGCGAGCGAAACGCTGTCGAGATAGTCGTTGATGAGCGTGTCGAGCTTCTCCCAGACGGGCAGCGAGAGACACTTGTCCGCGCGCGGGCAGGTGTTCTCCCCCTCCAGACAGGAAACGGGCGCAAGCGAGCCCTCCGTCAGCCGGACGATCTCGCCGACCGAATAATCCTTCAGCTCCCGGCTGAGGCGGTAGCCGCCGCCCTTGCCGCGCTGCCCCTCGACCAGTCCCGCGCGCGCGAGCACGGCGATGATGCTCTCTAAATATTTTTCGGAAATGCCCTGCCGCTGCGCGATCACCGGCAGCGGCATACACTCTCCCGGCTCGCCCTGCGCCAGCTCCAGCATGACGCGCAGCGCGTAGCGGCCCTTGGTGGAAATGAGCATAGCAAGACCTCCTTTCCTCTCACGGTTTCTTTGCTACCGTTATAGCACAAATGCCGCCGCCGCGTCAAGCGCGGGATAAAATCCGCACTTGCCCTTGCGCCGCTTTTCGGTTATACTGAAAAAAATATGTCAAACGCAAGGAGGTCCCCGCCATGGGTATCTTTTCCAAGGGTAAGCCCGCCAGGTCCGAGGCGCCCGAATTCATCGAGGTCGGTCAGATCGTCAACACGCACGGCGTGAAGGGCGACGTGAAGGTGCAGCCGTGGGACGTGACGCCCGCGCAGCTCGCTGGCTTCAAGGCCCTCTATATGGACGGCACGCAGTTCCGCCCCATCGACCGCCGCATACAGGGCGACATGGTGCTCATGCACTTCCCCGGCTGGGACGATATGACTGCCGCGGAAACGCTGAAAACCAAGATCCTCTCCATCAAGCGCAGCGAGGTGCAGCTCAAAAAGGGAGAATTTCTTGATGCCGAGCTCATCGGGATGCAGGTCTATGAGGACTTCATCCACCGCTATGTCGGCACCGTCGAGGAGGTCCTCACCTACCCCGCGCACAAGCTCTACAAGGTCCGCGGGCCGGAGAAGTGCTACCTGATCCCCGCCGTGCAGGATATTTTCATTGTGGACATCGACGCGGAAAAGCGCGAAATATATGTCAAGATGATCGAGGGGCTGGAAACCAATGCGGATTGACATTCTCACCCTCTTTCCCGACGCGGTGGACGCGATGATGCACGCGAGCATCCTCGGCCGCGCGCAGGAGCGGGGCTATATCACCATCAGGACCCACCAGATCCGCAGCTTCACCACAAATAAGCAGATGCAGGTGGACGATTATCCCTACGGCGGCGGACGCGGCGCGGTGATGCAGGCCGATCCCCTCTACCGCTGCTGGGCGCACGTCTGCGAGGAGGCCGGCTCAAGAGGCCATACCATCTATCTCTCCCCCTGCGGGCGCACCTTCACGCAGAGCGTCGCGCGCGAGCTGAAGGAGACCTATGACCACCTCATCCTCGTCTGCGGACACTACGAGGGCATCGACCAGCGCTTCATCGACGAGTGCGTGGACGAGGAGATCAGCATGGGTGATTTCGTCGTCACCGGCGGCGAGATCCCCGCGATGGCGCTCGCGGACGCCGTGTGCCGCATGGTGCCGGGCGTATTGCCGGACGAGGAGTGCTTCACGGAGGAATCGCACTGGAACGGTCTTTTGGAGTATCCCCAGTATTCCCGCCCCGACGAATGGCACGGGCGCAGGGTGCCGGACGTGCTGCTCTCCGGCCACCACGGCAACGTGGAGAAATGGCGGCGCAAGCAAAGCTACATCCGCACGATGCTGCGCCGTCCCGACCTGTGGGCGCAATTCGACGAGAGCGTATGCAAAACCAAGGGCGAGCGCAAGCTGCTCGCCGAGGCCAAAGCCGAGGCGGAGGCGCTGCGTACCGGCGCGGAGCCTTGTCCTGCCGAAGAGAAATAATCGAAAATGCCCCCGTACTGGCCCTGTTGACAAAGTACCGCAATAGCGACCAAAGAAGACCTGATGCCACAGCAGCATTTTCTGTGGAAACCGGAGGCAGCGTTGGACCTGTCCTTTGTGTACGATGAGACATCCGAGCTTTACAGCCGAAAGTTCGGCCGCCCGCCCATTGATCTGGTGGTCATCGTAAAATATCTGCCGGTGGGTTTCCTGTACGGCATTCCGTCAGAGCGGCGGATCGAACAGCGCATCCAGACGGATATTGCCTTGCGCTGGTATCTCGGCCTCGGCCTTTTTGACCGGGCGCCGGATCACAGCACCGTCTCGCAGCTGAAGACGGGGTCAAGAATCATGTTGATCACAGTGCCCGCCAGCGTGGAGATCATGGCAAACTTAGGATTTCCATCCGCACGAATGATGGGGTTCATGGCCTGCCCAAACATATAGAACGGAATGCCCAGCGTGATATAGAAGAAATACTCCTGCGAGTGATGGAAGGTCTCCTCATTCACCGTGCCGCCGAACATGGCGATGATGCTATTGGCGAACATGAGATATATTGCCGTGAGAACAAGACTGCTGGCGACGCTTAACACCACCGCGTTGCCCACGCTGCGCTTGGCCTTATCCACCTCGTTTCTGCCCAGCGCCATGCTGACGAAGGCGCAGCAGCCGTCGCCCACCATGACGGCGATGGCCAGCGCCACCACCGTCAGCGGGAATACCACCGTATTGGCGGCGTTACCGTAAGAGCCGAGGTAGCTGGCGTTGGCGATAAAAATCTGGTCAACGATGTTGTAAAGTGCGCCCACCAGCAGCGAGATAATGCAGGGGATGGCGTACTGCCGCATGAGCTTGCTCACACGCTCCGTCCCCAAGAACTGATTTCCGGTTTCCAAAAAATCACCTTTCTTTCAAAAAAATAAGAAATGCGTAAGTCCCAGAACATCCGGACTTACGCATTTCTGCTACACGATTTGCTTATGAACTTTTCCCCATTTCCGCAAAAAGACGTGCGGCGTTTCTGCAACCGGATTTACGCAGAAACGCCACACATTGTAGATTTATTATAGCGGATTTAGGCGGAGATTTCAAATGTTTTTTCATGGTGCTTTGGCTAAATGAGTCTCTTTCTTACCGTGCAGGTCTATGCAAAGGAAAACGGACACTGCCCATTCACCTATGCGTAAGGACTCCTCTTCCGTTCTCCTGCCTCAATAGTTTTCCGCGTGGATCTCGAAGTAGCTCCGGGGGTGATTGCAGGTCGGGCAGACCTCGGGGGCCTTCTCACCCACCACGATGTGGCCGCAGTTGCGGCACTCCCACACCTTGACCTCGCTCTTGGCAAAGACCTCCGCCATCTCCACATTGTGCAGCAGGGCGCGGTAACGCTCCTCGTGGTGCTTCTCGATGGCAGCCACCAGACGGAACCGCTGCGCCAGCTCGTGGAAGCCCTCCTCATCAGCAGTCCGGGCAAAGCCCTCATACATATCCGTCCACTCGTAGTTCTCGCCCTCAGCGGCAGAGAGGAGATTTTCGGCGGTATCCCCGATGCCGTTCAGTTCCTTGAACCAGAGCTTCGCGTGCTCCTTTTCGTTCTCTGCGGTTTTGAGGAACAGCGCCGCGATCTGTTCGTAGCCGTCCTTCTTGGCCTTGGAGGCGAAATAGGTGTACTTATTGCGCGCCTCGGATTCGCCGGCAAACGCCGCCATCAGGTTCTTTTCCGTCTGTGTGCCTTTATACTTATTCTCTTTCATGAGTTGTTCCTCCTCGTTCCAGCCGTTGCTTGGTATGGTCTTATTATACCCACTTTCCCATGATTTTCTATGGCAAAAGTCACAGGTTGATTTTTTCCGCGCATCTGCCGCCAGTCCGTCCATCGGACCGGCGGCAGATACACAAGATCAATCGTCCAACTCCGCCTCGTGCTTGAGAATAGTGCCGGAGGCTGCGTCGATCTCGTAGTCATATTCCATATTGCCGGATTTGAACTCGATTTCGTAGACGAGCTTTCCGTCCTCATCATCCAGCTCAATGTCCATGTCATACGCCTGATTTTCACTCACGCCCGCATGGTTCAGAGCGATGGACTTTGCCTTGGCGTAGCCGATATCCTGCACCGTTCCGGACAGCGCGGGCTTTTGACCAGAGGGCTTCGTCGTTTCATTCGATGCGGAAACGGCAGCCAATAAATCTTTCTGCCCGCTGAGCACCTTACCGGTGTAGGCATCCACCAAATACTCGAACTCGCCCCATGCCGTTTGCAGCTCCACCTCGTAGTGGGCGGGAAATTCGTCCAGTTCGGAATCGACCTCCGCTGTGACGGAGTCCAGCGCCGTTGTTCCGGCATACTGCTCCGCGGCATAGGCGGCGGCAGCTTTGCCGATGGGCATGGCAGGCGCACCCGCTTCCGCGAGATCCTTTAGTTCCTCGACTGAGAGCTTTGCCAGTGCGTCAAACTTGAGTGCGGAGTTGAGCGCGAGCACGTGGTTCACCAGCGCCGCTTTTCCGGTGGAAATGTTGTTTTCCCGGGCCTGCTGTTCCCGTCCCGCGTCCTGCGTCAGCGTCTGCGTCAGGACGGCGGCCTTCGCTTCGCTCGTCTGCAAAACACCGTCCACAGTGCTGGTCAGCTCACGCTGGAGCTTTTCCGCACGGGCGGTATCCTTGTCCTCCACCGAGATCATGATGGCGGAGGAAATGCTGTCGAGATAACCGTTGCGCACGAGACTTCCCACGATGGCATTTACCGCCACATCCAGCTTTGCGCCCTTGAGGTCAGCCCCATTGCTCATATCCGCAAGGATGGCTTTTGCATCCTCGTTGAGCGGCGTACAGACGAGAACCTTTTCGTTCCGGCTCACCTTCAGCTCAATGCTGGGGTTCACATCCAGCGACACCACGGACGCCACCGCGTTCGCTCGCTGGTAGAACACGCCTCCGCCGCCCAGCAGCATTACAGCAAGGCAGGCGGCAATGAGCGATGTCCATTTTCTATTTGCCGTTTTCTTTGTTGTCATGGGAATTACCGTTCCTTTCCGCTCTTCACAGCGGGAGAGAACGCCGTTCACATCATCCGGCGCGGTCTTTTTAAGCGCCGCAGCCAGCCCCTGCTCCATTTTTTCATTGGTCATCGGGCGTCATCTCCTTCCAGAAAGCTGCGCATCTTTTTCAATGCTCTGTGATATTTCGACAGGACGGTGGGGAGCGGCAGCTCAAGAAGCGCCGCAATCTCCCTGTGCTTCAGACCCGTAACGGCGTGGAGCAGCACGATGCGCCGCTCCTCGTCAGCGAGGCTTGCCAATGCGTCTTGCAGCAGTGCGCGCTCATCGGCGTCCAAACCGCACTCCCGCGCGGGAATGGCGTCCCATTCCTCCTCGCTGAGGGCGGCATGGCGTTCCTCCCGCCGCAGGCGCATCAGGCAGAGGTTTCGGCACACGGCCAGCAGCCAGCCCATGGGTGATCCGATGAGTCGGTACTGCTCCGCGCGGTCCCACACCTGCACATAGACGTCCTGCGTCAGATCCTGCGCGTCCTGCGCGTTTTTGAGGTATGACAGCGCTAAGCCGTACACCGCCGATCTCGTGCGCTGATACAGCTCCGCCAGCGCTTCGCGCTCACCGCCGGCAACGCGGAGGATCAACTGCTGCAGCTCGTGCCGATCCTCCGCCGGGGCGTATTCGGTTGTCATCAGCAAGCTGAGCATAGGCTTCCGTCTCCTGTCATCCGTGTAATGCACGGGAAGGGCGGTTTATTGCATTTGGAATTAAAGAATTTTTGATCAAGACCCGCTGAGCACCTCGTAAACACGGACAAGCGCTTCTGTCTCACTGATAAACCGATCTGCCAGTGCCTGCTCCTCCCACCAAGTTCTCTGCGGCGTTGCGTGCTGCCCCGTGGCCCGCTCCGCTTCCGCTTTGGCGGCGCGGATGGCCTTCTGCGCGGAGAGCCATCGACCGTAAACGCCGCCGTACAAGTCCTTTTTCAGCTTCCGCAGCGCGGTCTTGTACGCCTTCTCCGCGCCGCTGGGGCCGTTGTAGTTGAGCCGAATGGCCAGCTCCTGAAAGGTCATGCCAGCCTCGTCCGGCTGACCGATGGCAAGATAGCTTCGCACCAGATTCAGCTCTCTGGGCGTCAGCACTTGCTCCATCCGCTGCATCAGCAGTGTCCGGCGCATGAGGCGGTCATAGGCAACGGCAGGATCGCCGCAGCAGCTGACGGAGAACACATCGTCACCTAACTGCTGGACGCAAAACAGCGTCCGGTATTCCTTCAACAGCACCTCAGCTGCCTTGGAGGATACCTTCAGCTTTTCGCACACCGCCTTGGTCAATTCTACCTCAGAGGTATCCTGCGCCTCGGCGCAGAAGTACGCCACGGTGCGGAGCTGGCTGCCGCGGCTGGTTGGGACGGACAGAGGAAAGGCGTATCGCGCGGCATAGTCGGACAGCGCCGCTTCCATTGCGGGCGTCGCATAGGTCAGCAGCTTCGTTCCGTAGGCGGAGTCAAAGCGTCCCGCCGCGTCCAGCAGCGCCAACGCCGTCTCCTGCTTCAAGTCCTCCAGCTCACACCACGGCGTGTACGCCCGCGCCAGTTCGGTGAGGTAACCCTCGTTCTGTGAGACGAGCCGCTCCGCGGCGTTTTTGTCTCCGGCTTGCATCCGCAAAGCCAGCTCTTCATTGCAGGGGCTATCTCCTGCAACGGTGTACATATTTTTCGTCACAGGAACGCCCCCTTCCTCATTTCAGCCGCTTTTCTGCCTCCGCGTAAATGTGCTCCAATTCCATGTCCCGCGCATATCCGTCAGCGGCATAGTCATTGTCCATCAGCGCCTTATCCCGGTAGCTCTCCGCCAGATACAGCGCCTCCCGCCGCAGGTCATCGGAGATTTTTCCTCTCTGGTGATGCTTGCGGATCGTCCCGGTTCGGGTATTGAACAGCCGGTAGACCGGGTGCTGCTTGTTCTGTTCCTTCTGGTGCATCATCGCGCCGTACTGCCGGCAGGTATAGCGATTGTCCTGCGGGGCGACGCCGTCGCAGTATTTAGGGATGTGGCCGTTAGTGGTCAGAAAGTATCTTCCGCAGCCTTGGCACTGGCTGGGTGCGTGGCCATGGTGCAATCCGTTCATCAGGTCGAACACATAAAAGTCAATGGCACGCTTGCAAATCACGCGCTGCGCGGTTTTCCATTTTTCCTCATCGTTCTCATCCTGAAAATATTTGAATCCTGTGATAACTCTTGGATAAGAGAAAAATTCCTCTACCCCGCCAAACGGCATCTGCTCCAGCAGGATCAGAAAGCTGTCATCCTCATCAAAACACTCATGTGCCGCCTTTGCGAAAGCGTCTGCATTACGCTGCTTTGATCCGCGCAGATATTTCCTTTCGAATGCGCGAATGAGCAGGCAAAAATTATAGATCGCCACCAAGATTCTCAGGATCGGCTCGCAAAAAGAAAGCGCCAAGTACGGAAGATGCTCCTCCTTTTCCTCATAGTCCCGATCGAGCCGCTCCTCGCTCAAAGCATGTTCAAGATCCTCATACGCACCTTGGCTTTCGCAATAGCAAAACGGTGGGCAAGTATACAGCCAGAAAACCGTGTCATGCAGCAGCGGTTTCAGCTGTGCCGCAATATCATGGCGCTTGCTCTTTTCGGCTGTGCTCGAATCGTCCACAAGCGCCGTCAGCACAGTGATGCGCTCCAGAAGAGGATCGTGGATCGCTCCGGCAAAGTTCAGAATCTCCGCTGCAAAATGTCCTGCCGGAAACTCCTTTCCCTCGTAGTACACACGGTCATTCCAGCAGTCCATTGTCATGGTGTCAAACGTGTTATACTGATCCGTTCCGATCTTCAAAAGCCCGCCTCCTGTCCCATATCCGTTTTGCATCTGTCCTGCGATATTCTCATTCTAACAAAAAATACAGAATAATCAAGTGAAAGGGTTAGAGCCTCGACTGCAGCGAGGTCTCTGCCCTTATCCTTTTATCAGGAGGATTCGAAATTGAAAAAAGAAAACAGATTGCTGACCATCGACGGAGAAACGCTAATGAGTCAGCCGCTCACACCGCTGAACTTCGTGGTGGATACGCTGATCTCTCAAGGTCTGCACATCCTCGCGGGCTCTCCCAAGGTGGGAAAGTCATGGCTGGCGCTGTGGCTGGCCGTCACGGTGGCAAAGGGCGAACAAGTCTGGGGCATGAGTGTGAAGCAAGGAACGACGCTCTACCTCTGCCTGGAGGATTCCACCCTTCGCATCCAGAACCGCCTGTTCGAGATCACGGAGGACGCCCCCGCCAGCGTCCACTTCACCACCAACAGTGACACTCTCGGCAAGGGCCTGGAGGAACAGCTCTGCGCGTTCCTCGCGGAGCATCCCGACACGGTGCTGGTCATCATTGACACGCTGCAAATGATCCGCGGCGCCGGTTATGACAACACCTACGCAAATGACTACCGTGACCTCTCCGCACTGAAGCGTATTGCGGATGCCCACGGCATCGCCATCCTGCTGATCCACCATCTGCGAAAGGAGCTTGCCGATGATGTGTTCAGCCGCATCTCCGGCACCACCGGGCTCAGCGGCGCCACCGACAGCAACTTTGTCCTCCGCAAGAGTCAGCGCAGGGAGAACACCGCCACGCTCTACTGCACTGGGCGGGACATCCCCTACCGGGAACTGGCACTGGAGTTCGACGGTGAGGATCATGTCTGGAAACTGCTGTCAGATGACTGCGAACAGACGGAGCAGCCCAGTGAACGGATTCTTTTTCTTCTCTCTGAACTGCTGCACCAGCAGCCGGAGATCAGCGCCCCTGCCAAGGTGCTGTTGGAAAAGATCGACCCTGCCGGTGCGGAGGGACTGACCCCCAACAGCTTCTCCCACCGAATCCGCAAAAGCGTTGACGCTCTAAGGAGAAACGGTATCACGGTGTCCTTTCGCAAGAGCAACGGAGATCGGCTGATCTGCCTGAAAAGGGCCGATGGTGTCGATGATCCCGCTGCCGAAAACATCGTCACCATCGACCCTGAGAACCCGCCGTGTTTCGCCCTGTGAGCCGCTGTGTGCGCGGTTAGGGACTGGGGTGGCGTGTGTACCCGCCGCAGTCCCTTGAAACGAACGTTGCGGCGTTTGTGGGCGATGTGTGAAAGTACCGCTTAAGCACTACTCCGATTTCGGAGAAATGCGCTTTTTCAAGAGAGTTCCCCCTCCCAATCCTGTCCCGTTTCGGAGGTTTTCGCCCCTTATTTACCCGTTCGATAAAAGCACAGACCGGCTATAATTTGTCAAGCTGAAATCTCATTTGGGATATAGGGCGTGTAGGCCTTGTTGTCTCTCATAACGGCGTAAATGATGGAGACCATCTTCCTGCAGGCGTGGCCCACGGACGCCATGTAGGGCTTCCCTTCATCTCGTTTTTTCTGAAAATAAAGCTTCAGTGCCGGATCGTGGAGCACCGCCGATGAAGCCGCCAGCCAAATGGCGTGCCGCAAATAAGGCGAGCCTCGTTTGGACATACGGTTTCTGACGCCGTTGTATTCACCGGACTGCCGCATGGTTGGATCGATCCCCGCGTAGGCGGCAAGCTTTGCCGCGGAGGAAAAACGGCTGATGTCTCCGATCTCGCTGAGGATGTACGCGCCAAGGGTCGGACCGATGCCGGTGATGGTAGTGATCGGCGTGTCCAGGGTATCCATGATCTCAGCGATTTTGCGGTCCATTTCTTGAACCTGCTGTTTCAAGAAAACGAGGTGCTTTGCATAGAGTCGGATCATTGTGCTGAAAACGTCGCCGGCCATGGCGAAGCCAAAGGAATTGCGCGCAAGCTCCTGAAGCTCCTGCGCTTTCACCATGCGGAAACGCTTGTGGCTGGAGACTTCGATGAGATGGCAGAGTTCTTCAAGAGGCATCTCGGATAATTCCTTTGGCGTAGGACAGGTTTGCAAAATCGCCATGGAGGTGTCGCTAAACATATTGGTAAAAGCTGTTTCGTATTCAGGAAAGACCTGATCCAGCAGGGCAACGACCTTTCGCTTAACATCTGCCTGCATGGAAACGATGGCGTGCCGTCCACGGCACAGCTCCCGCAGCTCATAAATATTTTCGGGATGCAGGGTAGACTCGGAGAAGTGTCCGAAACGGATCACCTCCGCGATCAGCAGGGCGTCCCGCGGATCTGTTTTGGCCTGACGGATATAGAAGCTGCGAATGGAGTTGGTCTGCACTGGGTTGATGACCTGAACACGGAAGCCCTCCTTCTGAAGTCTGGTAAAAAGAGCGAGCCAGTAGTGTCCGGTGGCCTCCATTGCAAAGGAAACCTCGTCAAGCGGCAGCTTGGCCTTGGTGAGCATGGCCAGCAGCCGATTGTACCCGGAGCAGTTGTTGGTGAAGGAAAACGGCTTGATGATGACGGTGCCCTCGCCGTCAATCACCGCTGCCTCGTGTTTCCTCTTGGCGATGTCGATCCCAACGATGTACATAGTATAGGCTCTTCTCATGTTCAAATTACGGACATTCCTCGTGCTGCTGAAGGTCACAACCTGTTGCGAGATTAGAAGAAAGCGATCCATCGCTTCGACATCCGGCTCATAAGTGACATCCCACAGGGCAGAGGTTCCAGTCTGTGCGCAGTAGACTTGGCTACAAAGATAGAAGCAGGAAATTCTCTGTCCGCATGAGGATATTATATCATCGCTCCCTCAAGGGGCGTTGATACCGGTTTTGAAGGTGTTTTGTGGGGAGATATCCCCGTTCGAAAATATAACAAGATAAAGGACCGCAGTCGCAAGCGCCCGCGGCCCGCCCACAAAGCCCCGCAGTGCGGGGCTTTCCGAGGTTTTGAAACCGCAGTCTAAGGTGCACCTTGAGAAGTGTTTTCGAGGTCGTAGGTGAACGTCAGACACGAAAAATGCCCGTGACGGCAGACTTTTCAAGGTGGACGTTCCGCAGGCGGTTGAGAAATTTGCTGTTTTCAACCGCTCGAAAAAGTGATTTCCAAGTGAGAGCAATTTTCGGCGCAGATCGCGCATATTTTGAGCCGCTGTAAACCTGCTAAAAAGTCAAGTCCTAATTCAAAGAAAAGTTATCGGCAGGAAAAGAGTATAGCAAAGCAGAGGCGGCAAAGCGGATCGCCTGGCCGCCTCAAATAAAGTATTGGGGATCTCAGCTCATTCTATTGCCGACGAGCTGCGGTAGAGCTCTGTGACCTTGCCATAATAGACGCGGAGGAACTTATTCAAGCCTGCCACCATGGCAAGTTTACCACATTTTCCTTCGCTACGTTTTTTCTCAATGAATGTAAAGATCGGGTCGTTTGCCGGTTTGTGCATCGCATAGCTCTGCATGACTTCGTACCCGGTCTTACGCAGATAGCGATTTCCCCGCTTAGAGATATGCCGGTTATTCGCGCGGAATTTGCCGGACTGGTACGGCGGCGCATCGATGCCGGCGTATGCGATGAGAGCCCGCTTGCTGTGAAAGCGTCGGACATCTCCGATCTCCGCAATCAGGCGCGGAGCCAGCGTGTCCCCGATGCATGGCATTTCGCGCACGAGAGAATATTCCGACAGAGTCTTGGCGAGAGCCTGCATCTGTGTTAAAATAGCGTCACGGGACGCCTCCGCTGTGTGGAGGACTCGTATCGCTTCCGTAATGACGATCTGCGTGGATGGTGCATTGGGAAGCACAGGGATACCGTTTTGAGCTGTGGCAAAGATGTGTGCTGCCATACGTTCGCAATTGCGGTATCTTTTTTTCCGCCCATTTGCAATAATCCTTCCGAAAGCGCGTTTCTCCCATTTCGAGGATGTGAGTGGTGTGATGATACCGCAGGACAAAGTCCGAAAGCTTGTGTCGTCCGGCATGGTCGCTCATGAGTTCCTGCATACCGGGCAAAACCTGATCACAGAGGGCATTAAAATCAACCTTTGCCTTGATCAGCATGGAGGTCATCTGGTAATACTGCCGCGCTAGGCGTTGAAGCTCCCGATATGTATCCTCCGGCAGTCTGGTCGGTTGAAGCTCCTGCCAATAGGCCAGACCGTACAAAGCAATCTGCATAGCGTCGATTCGATCGGTCTTCACCTTGCGGATACTTTGTGAGCAAAACCGCTTCATCCGCAGCGAATTGATGACGGAGACGAATATTCCGCTCTCCAACAAAGCAGCCACCACCGGGCAATGGTAGCTGCCGGTGCTTTCCAAAACGGCACGAACCTCTTCGCCGCTGTTGTGCAGCAGCGATACGAGCTCCGACATTCCTTCCCTCGTGTGCTGAACTTCAAATGGAGTGTACACGATTTCTCCCCCCGGCTTCATTCCGCACACGGTGCTTTTTCCTTTGGACACATCGATCCCGATACTGAGCATGGGCATTCCTTCTTTCCTGATAAAATATTGCAATGCTTACGCACCGGCTTATTACGATTCAATTTGGTTCGTGACACGCACGCGGCATAGCCGGAGCAACCTGCTCAATCGAATCTTTATAACAAGAGGGCGGAGGACTGTTTACAGCTCGAACGCTTAGCTCACCAAAGAAACCGTCCATCCATTGCCCTCCCATTATAACAAAAATAAGCATAGCCTCCGAGGCTTCCTATCCGCTTCGGGTGCTATGCTTATTTTGTACCAACCAATAAAAGCATTTTAAAAAATATTTCGATTTCTTTGGAAGAATCAGTAGCTTTCCGGCGCAAGGTGTGGTATGTGTTGTGGCTACCAAAGAAAGGAGCGATGCTCATGGCAAAAAACGTGCAAATGGCGAAGGCAACATTCGCAAACGCGCAGACGGGCGTTGGGAGGGTCGCTACACAGCAGGCTACCACCCTGAAACAGGAAAGCGGATCATCAAAAATGTGCTGGGAAAGACGCAGGCAGAATGCAAGGCAAAACTGAGTGCCACTTTGGAATCGGTCAAGGGTATTGACGTCAGCCGTGCCGATGAATACACGGTTGTCGCTTGGCTGCGGACGTGGTTTGAATTGTATGCCAAACCACACATTCGCCCATCCACCATGAACTACTACCACCGAAACATCGAACAGCATGTTGCCCCGGCTATCGGAGACATTCCTCTGAACAAGCTTACTACCCGTGACCTGCAAAAGCTCTACAACGATTTACAAAGCAATGGCAGGTTGCGAAAAGTACAGAAAAAGGAAAAACCCGGACTGAGCAATTCCACTGTGCGCGGCATCCATACGATGCTGCACAATGCTCTTGACCGGGCGGTGAAAGAAAAACTCATCCTCAGCAATCCCACGGAGAACTGCATCATCCCCAAAATTGAAAAACAAGAGATGAAGATTCTTCATCCAGACCACATCAGCTCGTATCTAAATGCAGCCGAGCGGCGTAATGCCCTGCCGATGTTCTATCTGGAACTGGTCAGCGGACTGAGAAAGGGCGAGCTGGTCGCGCTCCAATGGAGCGACCTTGACGAAGCCAACTGCACCATCTCCGTCAGTAAGCAGGCCAGCTGGGACACAGAGGGAAACCTCATTCTGAGCCAACCCAAAACCGGGAATTCCATCCGAGAGGTGTCCATTCCGCAGGATGCCGTGGAGCTATTGAAGCAGGAGCACGCCAAGCACCCGGACAATCCGTGGATGTTCCCGTCCGGCAGAACAGGAGAAATGTATCACCCCGACTCGGTCGTAACACTCCACAAGCGGATCCTCAAGGACGCGGGGCTGGAGCATATCAGGTTCCACGACCTGCGCCATACCTTCGCAACGCTGGCACTGCAAAACGGTGTGGATGTGAAAGCCGTCAGCAGCATGCTGGGTCACTACGACGCAGGCTTTACGCTCCGCACCTACACCCACGTCACACGGCAGATGCAGCAAAAGGCCGCTGAAAAGATAGGGAACTTCATGGCGCAAGTCCGATAAAATCCTTCATATAAAACGGAGCATCAGAGCGGAAGTAACTTCCGCTCCGATGCTCTTTCACCCTTTCCGCGCATTTCTAAAGTGCTCCCCAAGTCAAG